>JACCDS012301741.1_pt1 | contig 67168 bp, 98 predicted proteins | sample 7446441 | NCBI WGS metagenome assembly JACCDS01 (sample SAMN15323445, study PRJNA562643) | freshwater metagenome | isolation source: river surface water | place: USA:Blue River Watershed | collected 2017-08-17
AAACTTGTATGCTATATAATAAACGTTTCGCAAAGAAACTAAGATAGTAGGTCCAAAGTATGTCAAAAGCAGAAAAGGATCCGCGAGTCTTGGCCTATGAGAAACCCGTGAGATTCGGGCGGTCAAGTTCGCCAAAGGCACTCAAGTTATGAGATTGAGCGTCCAATGGAGACAACTACACGAACCCAGGGTTCTTTCAAGAGCCTCGTGAAGTTTACTCCCTTAATGTAATGTCGCAGTTAATCGTGACACCAAATGAAAGGAGGACTTATGGAAAAGTCGATTAGAATTATGTCCTATGGACTAGGACTACTTTTGGTAATTCTTTTGGTTCAAAATCTTACAACCAAAAAATTTACTGTTCTGAAAGAATCAGCAGGCATTTATAATGCCGATATTGTAACAATTAAAACACGTGAAAGACAATTAGACTGTCTTGCTATGAACATTTATAGAGAAGCCGGCTATGAAAACTTCGAAGGTAAAGTAGCAGTGGCACAGGTCACTATGAATCGAGTGAGTCATCCAAACTTTCCTAAAGATGTTTGTGCAGTGGTGCATCAGAAATCTGTCATAATGGACAGAGTAGTTTGCCAATTCTCATGGCACTGCGATTCTGCCACTAAGGCTAGGCCTGTAAATCAAGCTGCTTACAAAGAAAGTTATGAAGTAGCTAAAAAAGTACTATTGGAAAATTTTAGACTTGACGTTTTAAAGAATGCCCTGTATTATCATGCAACGTATGTCAATCCTATGTGGGGCTTAGAAAAGATTGGCAAAATTGGTAACCATATTTTTTACACAGAAGAAAAAGTGAAAGGCAAGAACTATGTCGCGCTTCGATAATTTAAATGAATTTAAAACTTTTGTTACAGAAAAAGTTAGTCATATCTCGGCAGAAACATTTGGTTGGCTAGCAGCAATCGTATTACATGCATCTACTATCCCAAGTATGTTGGCTGTAATGAGCGGTTTAACTGATCGCCTTCCGGCAGTTGATTTGGTATTGTTAGTTTGGGCTGGTCTAACACTAATGTTTGTTAAGGCCGCTGTGCAAAAAGATATGCTGAACGTAGTAACCATTGGTTTTGGATTTATCGTTCAGGCAGTGATGTTGGCACTAATCTTTTTCAAATAAATTGGTAAATTTCAAAGTTGACAGGACCTGCGGGTCCTGTTATACTTTATATTGTCGTAGTTCACACACAGAAAGGCAAATATGAAAAAGGCAATTGCAGTAGGCATGTTGGCAGCGGCTATTACAGGCTGTTCGTCAATGAAAGAAATCGACGAGCGTAAAACTTATGCTCAACCTAGCTGGTATCAAAGCTGTGCTCAGGCCGGAACTGAAGGATGGTTTTGGTGGGCCAAAGATTATGCTTATGCCTGCGGTGCCGGTGAATCAATTCATGCACAGGCAGCAGAAGAGCAAATGTATGCTATCGCTATGAATAACTTTGCAAAACGTATTAACAGCGAAGTTAATAGCAATACAGAAATCATCTTTGATAATGATAAGAAAAAAACCTTCACTAAAATTTCTTATGTTGTTCGAGATACTACCATTCGCGAGCATATTAATCGCGAAGTAGGTCATTTTACAATGAACGGTCGCCATTATACTTTCGTTCGATTGAAGATGCCTAAGTCTGTATTTGATCAATTGATTGCTGAGGCCAAAGAGCAGAAAGCAGCTCGATAATGAAATGGGCTGCTCTTATTGCAGTCACTATGTTAGTGGGATGCAGTTCTAATCCTAAAGTGGCTGCTCAAAAACCTCAATACTGTTATACTAGTCAAACCATCGTGACAGAAAACGGTGAACGTGTGAACAGTAAAACACAGGTAGAATGCACAGACGATCAATTCAAAAGATTAACTTCTGTAAGAATGGGTCTCGCAGATCATTGCGGTATTGCTTATAGAACATTGAATGTTGGAGGAAAACTTGTTGAATACGAAATCCCGAGCTGTCAGGTTCTTGATCGTAATGGCAACGTTATTGGCTGGGAATACGTCAAACGTTAATGCTCAATCAATCAACATTGAAAATCCAAGATTTTTTGAGTTGGTTAACGGATCACTTGATCAAAAACTTTTAAATTTAAGTTTCGGTTGGTTTAAGACGTTAGATTCAGAGCAGAAAAAAGCCTATCTCGGATCTATTGCTATTGCACTAGAAGAAGCTAATCCCGGACAGTTCGTTAAATGGTATGAAAATAATGCCAGTGGTTCGGTTCGAGTAGCTTGGATTTTGCCTGATTCTATTGGTTACTGTAAAAGGTTACACATAGAAGCTATCGCTTATAATACACAAAAAAACTTTCAAATGACTGCCTGTTTTAACGACGTAGATAATAGGTGGCGGTGGCACCAATAAATAATTATTCATGAGATATAATAATACAGACAAATTAATAGCCTGGCTGACCCTTTTAAGCGGATTAACAATATCTGCTGTTGCGGTTTATTATAGCGTAGCCGGTCTTGTTGCCATTTTTGCTGCCGCAGTTATTCCTATCATAATTATGGGAGTAGCCTTAGAGGTCAGTAAGTTAGTTGCCACCATATGGTTAAAATGGAATTGGCAAAGAGCGCCTTTAGCTATTAAATCATATTTGATTGTAGCAATAACTGTGTTGATGTTAATAACATCGATGGGTATTTTTGGATATCTATCTAAAGCACATTTAGATCAAGCAGTGCCAACCGGTGACGTTGCTGCAAAAGTTTCTTTATTAGATGAAAAGATAAAGACAGAGCGTGATAATATCGAAACTGCTCGTGCGGCTCTTAAACAAATGGATGCACAGGTCGACGCTAGACTGAGTCGCAGTGAGGATGAAAAAGGCGCAGAACGTGCTGTGCAAATTCGCAGACAGCAACAGGCCGAACGAGGGCGTTTACAAAAAGAAATCTCCGATGCTCAGACTCGTATTGCAAAATTAAATGAAGAACGAGCTCCCATAGCCAGCGAACTTCGAAAGGTCGAAGCCGAAGTTGGCCCTATCAAATATATTGCTGCACTAATCTACGGAGATAATCCAGATGCCAATTTATTAGAAAAAGCTGTTCGCTGGGTTATTATCATTATTGTTTTAGTGTTCGATCCCCTAGCAGTTATTTTATTGCTGGCTAGCCAATATAGTTTTCAATGGTTCCGTCAACAACAAGAAGAAAGTCCTCAAGAACAAGAACAAGAACAAGAAAATAAAAATGAGGAGGAACCTCCCTTACCAGAACCGGAAGAAACTGAATACGTTCCCGGACCTTGGCCATTCCCGGTTTCTAAAAATGTAGAAGATAAAGAAGACGATTTTAAATTTTTAGCTGATGATAAAGATCTTTATCCAGAAGGAAAACCTTGGGAGGAAGATAAAGATTTGGTTAAAGACGATGGTATCATAATTCATACACCAACCACTGAAGTGGTGAATAATGAACCATTGATAGAGGAAGAGCACGACGACGATAATGAGCAGGAAGAAGACATCATAGACTCTGCTGTAGAAACAGAAAAGCAGGCAATGAAAGCATGGAAGCACGATCATCCGGATAGTTCTTTAAAATACTATAGAAAACTTTTACGTAGAGGTGTAATTGATAAACTTCCATGGGAAGACTACATGGGTGTCAAATTTAAACCTTCTGACGAAGATGAAGAAGCAGCCGCCGAAGCTGCAAAATGGGCTCAAGAACAAATAGAAAAAAAACAAGGTTACGTTCAAAACGCAGAACAGAATGAATCTACAATTTGGCAACGTGTGAAAAAATCGAAAGAGGACAATGGCTGATAAAATTATTTTAGTGTCTGCTCCAGACGATATTTTAATTGATGGTCCGAGAATTTTACTTGTCAACTTAGCTCAAGATTATTCGCAAACAGTATCTACAACATTACTTCAAATGGAAAATCTAAATTTTCCGTTGATTGTATATACTTGGAATTTTGGCGACAGCACAGCATGGTTGTTTGATAAAAAATTAAAATCGCAAATGATTATTTTTGATGCAAGTCAAAATAACTGCGATACCATAAACGGATATCTTGCTGCTCAGCCCAATTCTCATTATTTTGGAAATCTAAAAGATTTACAGGATGTAAACAAAAATGCTATATATAATGTTGACAACTTGTTGTCTATTTTTGAAAGGGTAGTTGAAAACTATTATGAAACCAGATAAATTTATCAAAGGCAGTACTGTAACATTGAAAGAAAATGAAAATATTAATCAGGCATTAAGACGTTTTAAGAAAAAAGTAGAAGAATCGGGAATTTTAGAAACTCTACGAAAAAAAGAATTTTATGAAAAACCAACAACTACAAGAAAACGTAAAGCCGGTGCAGCCCGTGCTCGTTGGTTAAAAAAACAAAGAGATCAACAACTCCCACCTAAACTATTCTAAGAAAGGTATCTCATGCGTATCGAAGACGAAGTCAAACTAGACTTCAAAGATGTCTTGATCCGTCCTAAGCGTTCTACACTTTCAAGTCGCAAAGAAGTAGATCTCACTCGTACATATAAGTTTAAGCACAGTCGCAAAGAATGGACTGGTATTCCTATCATGGCCTCCAACATGGACGGTGTTGGAACACTGACTATGGCTCATGCTTTGTATCAACACAAAATGTTTACTTGTTTGGTGAAAAGCATTGATTCTTCTTACATGGAAACTACGTTACAGGATATCGGCGGTAATTATTTTGCTGTTAGCACAGGAACTAACGAAAATGATTTTCGTAGACTAAGCAAGATCATTAATGATTATCCAGAAATTCATTTTATTTGCATTGATGTTGCCAACGGATACAGTGAACGATTCGGCGACTATGTATCGGAAGTAAGAGAAGCATTTCCTCACTGCACAATTATTGCAGGTAACGTGGTTACCGCAGATATGACACAGGAGTTAATATTACGTGGAGCAGATATCGTTAAAGTTGGTATTGGTCCTGGTAGTGTATGTACTACTCGTATTCAAACTGGTGTTGGTTATCCTCAACTCAGCGCAATCATTGAGTGTGCCGATGCAGCTCACGGTCTCGGTGCTCACATTATTGCTGACGGTGGTTGCACTTGCCCAGGTGACATGGCTAAAGCCTTTGGCGCTGGCGCTGACTTTGTGATGTTAGGCGGAATGCTAGCAGGACACGACGAAGGAGGCGGAAAAATAATTGAAGAAATGTATGAGCTTTCTAGAACACAACAAGGTATGCTGTCAAATGACTATGAAGTTAAAAAATTCGTAGAATTTTATGGCATGAGTTCTGACACTGCCATGAATAAACATCACGGCGGTGTTGCTGATTATCGATCATCGGAAGGTAGAACTGTTCGTGTTGAATATAAAGGTGCTGTAAAAAATACAGTTCTTGATATTCTTGGAGGATTAAGATCTACTTGTACCTATGTAGGCGCACCTACACTGAAACAACTTTCCAAATGCACAACATTTATTCGTGTCAATAGACAGATCAATGATGTTTTTGTAAAATAATTTTGACTTTTCAATAGAAAGAAATTATAATATTTTTATGAGTACACGAACAGATGTGATGATTGATATGGAGACATTAGATGTTCTTCCCTCTGCAACTATCCTTACCATTGGCGCTGTAAAATTTGATCCTTTTGGCAATGATATCAGTGAGCCGGATATGGAAAAATTTTATGTCAAAGTAGATCTAGACAGTTGTGACCGGTTAGGTTGCACAGTAAGTCAATCTACACTAGAGTGGTGGAGCAATCAAAGCAAAGAAGCACAAGAAGAAGCGTTTAGCCCAGAAGGTAGAATTGATATTGTCGATGCTATGAATCAGCTGTATAAATTTTGCTGGGGCGCCAAGCGTGTTTGGAGTCATGGTGCTGGATTTGACGTGATTATTTGCGAAACTTTATTTCGTAAAATTGGAAAAGCAGTACCTTGGCAGTTTTGGGAAGTCCGTGATACTAGGACCTTGTTTGATATAGGAATAAATCCACATCGTCCGCCTGTGTTAAAACACCATGCCTTAGAAGATGCGTGGAATCAGGCAGTGGGTGTGCAAAATGTATTCAAATCTCTAAGAACTGCTAGTTCAGGGTTAGACGGAAAATTGTTTACACCTCTTGCCAATCAGAGATAAATAAAAATTGTAAATTGTACCAATATGTGGGCAGTTTATAGGGCATAGAGCCCGAAAAATAGATCTTACTTTATAAGGAGATATGTATGTCTAAGATCATCGGTATTGACCTCGGAACCACCAATTCATGCGTGGCTATCATCGAGAATGGAACTTCCAAAGTAATTGAAAATTCAGAAGGTGCTCGTACTACACCTAGTATTGTTGCCTATACACAGGAAGAAGTTCTTGTAGGCGCATCAGCAAAGCGTCAAGCTGTCACTAATCCAAAAAATACAATCTACGCAGCCAAGCGTCTAATTGGTCGCAAATTTACAGAAAAGGCTGTGCAGAAAGATTTAGATCTCATGCCATATGAAATCTATGAAGCCAATAATGGCGATGCATGGGTTCGAGCACAGGGCAAAGAATTAGCACCTCCGCAGATTTCCGCAGAAGTACTGCGCAAAATGAAAAAGACCGCTGAGGATTATCTTGGAGAATCTGTTACTAAAGCAGTGATTACAGTGCCTGCTTATTTTAACGATCAACAGCGTCAGGCTACTAAGGATGCAGGACAGATTGCTGGACTAGAAGTTCTGCGCATCATCAACGAACCAACTGCGGCAGCTCTTGCTTATGGTGTTGACAAGAAAGATACGAAAGATCGAAAAGTTGCTGTTTATGATCTCGGAGGCGGTACCTTCGATATCAGCATCATCGATATAGCTAATGTTGACGGTGACAAACAAATCGAAGTATTGAGTACCAACGGAGATACATTTTTAGGCGGTGAAGATTTTGACCAACGAATCATGGATTATCTTGTCGACGAATTTAAGAAAGATCAAGGAGTCGATCTAACTAAAGATATGTTGGCTTTACAAAGACTCAAAGATTCAGCTGAAAAGGCTAAAATTGAATTATCTAATTCTACACAGACAGAAGTCAATCTTCCTTATATCACTGCCGATGCTAGCGGTCCTAAACACCTAGTAGTTAAATTAACCAAAGCTAAACTAGAAAGTTTAGTAGAAGATCTCATTCAACGCTCTTTAGAGCCTTGCCGAATTGCGATGAAAGATGCAGGTGTTACTGCCGCTGATATCGACGAAGTTATTCTTGTTGGTGGACAGACACGTATGCCTAAGGTTCAAGAAGAAGTTGAAAAGCTCTTCGGTAAAGCACCACGCAAGGATGTTAATCCTGATGAAGCTGTTGCTGTCGGTGCTGCGGTACAAGGTGCAGTCCTAGGTGGTGATCGCAAGGATGTTCTACTGTTAGACGTTACTCCACTTAGCCTAGGTATCGAAACACTTGGCGGTGTAATGACTAAGATCATCCAAAAGAACACAACTATCCCAACAAAGGGACAGCAGACATTCTCAACCGCAGAAGACAATCAACCTGCTGTAACTATCAAAGTGTTCCAGGGTGAGCGTGAGCTTGTTCAACACAACAAACTACTAGGCGAGTTTAACCTAGAAGGCATCGCTCCAGCACGTCGTGGCATGCCGCAGATTGAAGTTACATTTGATATTGATGCTAATGGCATCATGAATATCTCTGCCAAGGATAAGAGCACAGGCAAGGAAAACAAGATCACTATTAAGAGCGATAGCGGTTTAAGCAAAGAACAAATTGAAGAAATGATTCGCGATGCTGAGGCTAATGCCGAAACAGATAAAAAACAGCGTGAACTCATTGAAACTCGCAATTCTGCTGAAACACAAATTCATTCTGTTAAGAAAGATCTTGAAGAATTTCGATCAGAGCTTTCTGAAGAGGAAATCAAACAAATCGAAGATGTAATTAACAGTGTTGAAGATGCTGTTAAGGGCGATGACAAGGAAAAGATTACAGAAGAACTTAATAAAGTTTATCCTGCAATGAAAACCTTGTTAGATAAAAAACAAGCCAAAGAGCAGGCCGCTCAAACGCAAAATGTTAATCCTCAAGAAGGCGAAAATGTTGTAGATGCAACATTTACCGAAAAGAAAGACTGATCATGGCAGAAGCTGGAAAGGGATCTAGACCAAGACCATTTAGTGTCGATCAACAAACATTCGACAGTAATTGGGAAACTATATTTGGTCGCAAAGAACAGTCTTCGGAATCTAATTCTGAAGACAAAGAAATTACCGATCACTCAAATGAGGATCAGTAATAGGGCAAAGAGCCCAATTTATCTTACTTTAAAAGGAGACTATTATGAATAATACTTTAGCAAGAATCGACGCTCTAAACAGAGCTCTAATAGGATTTGATCAAATGTTTGACCAAATGGAACGCCGTTTTGCCAACAGTGTATCAAATAACTATCCCCCACATAATATTATTAAGACCGGGGAAAATCAATATGAAATCCAGATAGCAGTAACAGGTTTTGAAAAATCTGAAATTTCCGTAACAATCGAAGATAATGTTTTGATTATCAAGGGAGAAAAAATAGAACCAGCAATCATTGATGGTCAGGAAGCACCAGTCTACTTACATCGAGGATTGGCCACTAGGGATTTTGTTAAAGAATTCCCTCTTGCAGAGCACATTGAAGTTGTTGGGGCGGAAACTAGAAACGGTATGTTGACTGTAAAACTAGTCAGAAATGTTCCAGAATCTGCCAAACCTAAAGTAATTGATATTCTAGAGGTTAAGTAATTGTATAGGGGGAGCAATCCCCCTATAATAAAAAGAGAGTAAGAAAATGACGACCGAAGTTAAAATTGAAGAAAAAGTAGTTACTTCTTTGCAACCTCCGAGATTATGGAAAGTTATTTTTATCAATGACAATCAAACTCCTATGGAATTAGTGATTGAAATTTTAACAACAATTTTCAAACACTCTCCCGAAAGAGCTAGAGAAATCACTTTAGAAATTCATAACGATGGTAGTGCTGTGGCTGGAATTTATACATTCGAAATTGCAGAGCAACGAGGATTAGAAGCTACCAATGTTGCCAGAGCTAACGGTTCACCTTTGAGGATAACAGTTGAGCAAGAATAATAAGTAATTGCATGAGCCTAAAAGAAATCACAAAAGATCTGCATCACGAAGCAGAAACAACCAAATTCGCTAAACTTCTACTTAGCGGGAAGATCACTAAAGAAGACTATGCAAATTATCTTTATCAAATGGTATTGATATACAATGCTATTGAATTAGGTAATCGAGTAGAAGGCAATTTCAAAAATCTACCGGGCTTAGAACGTACACATGCGATTTATCAAGATTTCATTGAGATCGCAGGAGTCGATCACAACTATCAATGGTTACCAGAAACTATTTCTTATTCTAAGTATCTTCTGGATTTAATTCGAGATCCAGCGCAACGACCAAAAATAAAAGCACACTTGTATTGTAGGCACATGGGTGACTTATATGGTGGACAAATTATTAAGAAACAAGTAGCACATATTTCTAAAGGCCGTTTCTACGATTTCAAGAATCCAGACGAACTCAAAGTAGCTATACGCTCTGAACTCACAGACGACTTGGGCGACGAAGCCCGAGTGGCTTTCGAATGGGCCATAAAAATGATGAGAGAATTATACAATGAGCCAAGTTTGGAACAAGTTGACACAGATACAGAACCTGCTGGTTGCTGAATTTGATAAAACCGGAGTCGAATCCTTCGAGCCCGGAATGGAAAGATTTAATCAGCCGGGTTGGATTAATCGAGTTTGGACTAGCAACAATTATCGTAGAGCCCATATCGATGTAGTCGATGCCCGATCCACAAAGGGCCTCTGGATGATGCATTGCTGTGTCTTCCCTCATATTCACAACCCGGCACCCATTTTTGGTTTTGATGTCATAGCCGGTAAGAATAAAATCACTGGATGTTTCATAGACTACAGTCCTACTACGGACAGAAATCATCCTATGATTGAATATTTCTCTGAAGAAGTCAGTAGATACGAATGGATTAAAAAACGAGAACTACCCGACTGGGCACAGCGTATTTTTAGTCCTAGTATGGTAGCAGCTGGCAATGTCAGCGATGAAGCAGAATTATCACAGATCGAAAGCCTGGCACATGTTCTAGTAAACCATTACTTAGAAACTGTGGGCGAAACTAACAATATGGTTGCAGATGCTACGTTTGAGCAGAATTTCTACGCTCAAAATCAAAAGCAAAATCCGCATACCCCCAAAGTTATGGCCAGTTTGGGCTTAGATGAAGAAGATGTGCGTGTGTTTATCCAGGATTGCCTATTCCCAGAAATCCGATAAATATATGCTATGAGAGCATTTGAATTAATATACGAAGCCAGTGTTTTTTCCAGAGGAACATATTCCTACGGGCATAAGGTTAAAATAGCCACAAACAGCGCCAAAGGGAAATCTCTGTTACAGGCAGTTCAACAACAAATACCAGATTTTGGACCAGAAGAAGTTTTAACATGGGTGGAAAATCCCAGCGAGGACTCTACTACTGTAATTTTCGGAAAGGCAACGGGCAACGAAAGATATTTTCAACGAGGCAGCGGCGAGACCATTATCATACAAGGATCTGATAAAAGCATTGAAAGCGGTTTAAACCATGCAGGAGAAGCTATCAAATTTAACAAGGGAGATATTGCAGAAGGTGTTTTAGGCGCTGCTATAACTGCAAAACTTATTAAACGAGGTAGTGATAGAATCGGCGATATTTCTCCAGATGATGTAAAAAATGTTTTGTCGGCAGCCATGGCAAAATCCAATGATACACTAGTTTACGAAGTTAATGATAAGAACAGTCAGATATCTGATAAAATCGTGTTCAGCGTAAAGTTAACTGGTCCTAGTTTACAAATTATAGGTGATAAAGAACAATGGCCTAAATTTGAAAGTCTTTTTGGTTCTTCCTCTCATTATGCTAACACTGCCGATGCAGAAAGATACAGCGATTACTTTTACAAAAACGGTAAAGCCGATGAAGTTTATATTACCAGCGACGGTCTCAGTGGACAGAAGAGTAGAAAAACTGATGTTAGCGTAATAGTTAAAGATCCTGCAACAGGAAAAACACGAAATCTAAAAAATGTAGACATAAGTCTAAAAGCTGACAGTAAACAATTTGGACAAATAGGCACAGGCGGATTATCCGGCGGCTACGACAAATGGATGCAGTCTGCTAAAAGATTATTTGAACCATTCGGCATCACCATGGATGACGTTGCAGCTAAAGGTGCTAAAAAAGATATTGTTACATTTTTCAAGGCTGCTTATATACAGGCAGGAGAAAAACTTAATCAAGAACTAGCAGGATCTAACATCAAAAACGAAACAACATTTGTAGAAAAAGTAGCAGATGTTATATTTCAACAGGCTACATTAAAAGTGCCTAATGTTAGAATAGTTAATCTTGAAAAAGGCGAATCTAGTATACACAGCTTTGCTTCCCTTAAACAGCGTATGCTATCAGCAAATGTTAATCTTACAGCTGGAACCAGTATCGGAAGATCTGGTTATCCCACTATTACAATAGCTGACAGTACTTCCGGAAAAGTTTTAGTTAAGATTAGATATTTTTCTACCAAGCTAGGAGATAAGAGTGCTCATGTGTTTGAAAAAGGTCCTTTATTGCATGATTTAACTATGCTTACTAAAGACAAAACTAAAATTAAACCAACAGCACCTGTAGAAAAACCTCCTGCTAATCAAGCTCAAACGGCACAACAACCTCAACAATCTAAAATCTAGTCATTTAATTTGCTACGGTACAACTTTAAATAATAATACCGTTTACCGGGAGCGAATATAATGATTAGAAATAGTTATAAGTATGCCTTCATCATGGCAGCTATGTTTTGGGGTTCAGGTCAAATCCACGCCCAAACAGTCTACGACAGTAAAAGTCTAGTAGATACAAATAATAACAGTACAAGTACAAGCACTGTTAACAGTACCAGTACAAATACCAATAATAATATTAATACCAGCACTGTTAATAGTACCAGCGTTAACACAAATATAAATCAGAATACCAGTACCAGCACCAGCACAAATACTAATATTAACAATGGTCATACAACTTCAAATAATGTTAACACAAACACAAACAATAATAACAATGTAAGTACCAGCACCAGCACCAGCACGAACCAGAATAATAATGTCAATCAAAACATTAACAGTGGCGATATGACAAATCGTAATATCAACGACAGCAACATCACACAGAAAGTAATTCAGCCTCCCCCAACTGCCATAGCACCTGCTATGATGAGTGGTGGTAACAATGATCTCTGTACCACAGGAACATCGGGAGCAGTGCAGACACAGATCCTAGGTATTAGCAGTGGCGGCACAGTCCGTGATATGAACTGCGAAAGATTAAAGAACGCCAAGACACTCTACGACATGGGTATGAAAGTTGCCGCGGTGTCTACTATGTGTCAAGATCGTAGAGTTTTTGATGCTATGTGGAATGCTGGAACTCCATGTCCTTATGAAGGTATGATCGGAGAGTCGGCTCGTGTTGCATGGAACGACAACAAGGACAAATGGCCAAAACCTGAGGAACCAAAGGGTGATGATTTCTATAAGAAGACTGGCTTCGGCGCTCTGCTTGGCGCTCTGCTTTTCGCATTATTCTAACGCACAGATACCGGGAACTATAGATCCCACTACCGGTCTTCCTATCATGGAGACCGGTAATGTCATTACCTCTGGCGGATGGGCTGGGCAACAGACAACTGCTAATTATGGTGGAGAAAATCCTAGAAATTTTGTAGGTTGTTGCACAGGTGGACCTGGAGCACTATTAGATCCAACAGGTACAGGCAATATTTGGTTTTCTTATGGATGGACTACTGTATCTCAAACCAAACCTGTAAACAGCGCATTGTCAGGTGCAGGTATAAGAGTAAGTGGTGTTAATTATGGTTTTCAATACTATAACCAAGGGGACAACAGCGGATCTCTGTCTTCTACCCTAAGCATTACTAACAGCAGCGGTTCATTATTAAACTCTATTACCACACAACACGGTGCTACCACTGCTGGCTGGACTAACTATGCCAACACACTAACATTAAACAGCATAGAAGCATCTAGTCTTGGAAATGCTACATTAAGTTTTACAGGCAAAGACGGACGATTCTGGGCAGGATATTATGGACCAGCTGTGAGAGATTCATATGTTAGATTTGCCTATACTGTAGATCCCTGCGTGGCGAATCCTCTTTATGCTAGCCATTGCCCAGGATTTAACGACATAGTGCTGTCTGGAAACCTAGTTCCTAATCCCAACGGATATGCTGCATGGGGACAAAGTCTAAATCAGACATTTGCTATATCCACTGCTCTCCAGCACGGGGGAATGGGTGTTAAGGTACACGGATTTCAATGGGGCTATGATGTGTTTGTTGGAAATCCTTATTATGCCGGCATATTCTGGACAGACTGGAGAGATCCCAATGTCGACACATATGTAAATATCACTAACAGCGCAGGAACTAGTCTTTATTATGCTCATAGAAAAGCAGAATATGATGATAAACCCTATTGGTCTACCTACAATTATTCTTACACTTTACCTCAAAGTATTAACAGTTTAAATCTAGGTAATTTTGGTTTCACTGCCTATACCAGCGACCAAGCTGCAATCTCAAATATGTACGCTAGAATTCAATATACTCCAGACCAGTGTGTGTTAAATCCTTTGTTCAGCACCAGCTGTACCGGATACCAGCAGGCATATTTTGATCAACAGTGTTCATTAAATCCTTTATATAATAATGCATGTCCTGGATATGCAGAAGCATATTACAGTCAACAATGTTCTATCAGTCCATTATATGACAGTGGCTGTCCTGGATATGCTGCGGCATATTTCAACCAACAGTGTAGTTTAAATGGTTTATATGACAAGGCCTGTCCTAACTATCAGTCAGCATTTCTATCTCAGCAGTGCGAAATAAATTCTCTATACAGTACTCAATGTCCTGGATATCAACAGGCTAAATTATTAAAGGATCTACAGGATCAGCAGGCAGCACAGACACAATCAGCCAGTGAACCTACAGCTACGACTTCAAATACCAGCACAACTACCAGCACAACTACTAGTGCTTCGTCGCCTACAGTAGCATTAGCAGACCCTACTAGAACAGAAACAGTGGTTACCACAGATGTAGGCGGTGTTGAATTAAACACCAGCGGACAGATCAGTGTTCCTACTGGTCAACCTACTGCAACTAAAGAAGCTATTAAAGAATCTGCCAAAGCAGAAGAAACTAAAACAGAAACAAAAGAAACTGAAAAGAAAAGGGTTGATCCTAGGGCACTGGCTGTAGCGATGGCGGCTGTGGCAGCGACAGAAAGAACAGCATTAGCCACAGCGGAACAGGCAGTGGTAATGAGCCAAGCCAGCGTGGGACCAAATGACGGCACTGGAGTTGCATTAGGCGGCGGATTAACCGTACAAAATAGAACTCAGGGTCTATCTGATGACAAAGCAGAAGAAAAGAAAGACGGAGAAAAATCAGCATCAGTGCAACGATCTAATAATTCTACTGATAATATTAATTTACTAGCAGCACCACCTCAACCAGTACAAGAATCAAATCAGAAAGCAGGTCCTAGTGTAAGAAGAGGTGGCGCAGTTGAAGGTATGGAAGGCGGTCCGGATCCTACCGCTTTAGCAAGAGCACCAATGGATTTTAATCAATATCTAAATTCGCAATTGAAAGATGCTCAGTTTTATCAAAGCAGAGAAATATACAAAGGTCAAAGAACAGTTGACAACGCTAGGGCACAGCGTTTCCTAAATGGTGCCAGTGACGTACTACATCAGCGTATGGTAGAACAACAATATCAGATAGGACAATAATATGTTTGAAGCATTTATGGTTTTTTATCTTTTAGAAGTATTGGTTTTAACATCGGTGGCTGTGTGGTATTATAGAGAGCCTAAAAAGGTAGAAAAGAAAATACATGACCCTTGGGGTTTTTGGAAAGGAATAAAATAAAATGTCTGAAGAAAAAGTTGATGTTAACAAAAAAATAGACGATGCCGAAGCAGCAATGAAAAAATATGCCAGCAAGGATACTGTGATCAGTATCGGTGGCTACGAATTTACACCAGCAAAGTTAATGGTAGCTGCTACTATTGTGAGCTCTACACTTGGTGGTCTTTATGGAGTATTTGAGGTCTATAAAGATTATATGAGTATGAAGAAAAAGATAGCAGAATATGTAACACCCGATTTAACCGAAATCTATAAGAAGATGGAAGTGTTAGATGCCAACACTGGAAAAATGGTTGAGTATACTGACAGCATTAAAAACGATCTCAAGAACGATGTTCGTAGATTAGAAGGTGTTGTTGAAAATGTTGAACGCAGTAGCAAAATGTCGAACAGAGACACCGATATGACTGTCAAAGAGATCAAGAGAGATGTTGACCAAACTCTTAAAGAAACTAGAAGATACAGTGATCAGACTGTCAAAGAAATTAATCAAGAAATGACACGAAATCAAAAAGAAACACAGCAAGAGATTCGTGCCCTAAGAAAAGAAGTCGATGATAAAATTAAAAAAGCGTTAGACAATCCACTGTCTAACTAAGGAGAGGAGCAAGTGGCAGAAGAAAAAGATATAAACAAAGCAGTAGACGATTTAGCAGCGGCCAAAGAAAAATATCTCAGTGCTAATACTGTGATCAGTATCGGTGGTTATAGCTTTACACCAGCTAAACTTATGATTGCTGGCGGTATTATTTCATCAGTTCTCGGTGGGCTTTATGGGGCTTTTGAAGTGTACAAAGGTTATCAGGATATGAAAGAAAAGATAGCCAAATACGTAGCACCGGATCTATCAGAGTTTGATAAAAGAGTATCTGTGTTAGAAGATCAAGCGGCCAAGACCGGAGATTATACTCGAGATATTAAAAACGATATCAAGAATGATGTACGTAGACTAGAGAAAGTTGTAGAAGATGTTGAGCGTTCAGCAAAACAAAGCCAACGTGAAACTGAAAAGGATGTTCGCGAACTACGTAAAGAAATGGATCGTAAGATCAAGGAAGCTATGGATAATCCGTTAGCTAACAAGTAATAGCAGCAGTTAATTGATTTACAACAAAGCCCCTATTTTGGGGCTTTCTTGTTAAATAACTGTGTATTAATAATTTTGGAGCGAAAGTCTAATGAACAGTGACTTGAAATTATTCAAATGGGTTGTACTACTACTAGCACTGCCCTTAGGATTAGCAATTTTCGGCGGCGACAGTTTCCGCTATCCATGTCAAGATCCCGCAAACTGGGACAAAGAAATCTGCAAGTTACCTACTTGTGACGTTACAAGAACTTGTCCAGAACATATTTTCAAAGGTCAAAGAGATCCGAGGTTAGGTCCTCCTAAAGATGGAGAAACTGCCTCAGCACCAATGCCACCAAAAACAATTCAAGGGGGATGTAAGTAATGGAATTATTAAAGAAAATTAAGAAGACTGGGGATAATCCAGACGAAGTTTTTATCTATACTGAAGATCAATTAATGGCTCGATTACGATTCTTTATAGGAATCTGTCTAGCATTAACACTAACAGGAATAGTTTTTGTAGTTTTATATTCTATTATTTTTGTAACTCAGCCGTTAAATGCTATCAGTCCTATCGATCAGAAGTTTTTTGAATTGATTATTCCAATTGCTACATTCTTGACAGGAACGTTGTCTGGTATTATGTTAGCAGGCAACGACAAAGATGCCAAGATGAAAGCACTAGAAGCAGCCACTAAACCACCAACAGTAAGTCCAGCGCCTGGAACAACACCATCTGGTCCTAGCGGAGGTTTTTCCGCATCAGCTAGTTTCGGTGGAGCGAATCTAAGTTTTAACAAGCCTGCTGGAGGATTTGGAGCACCTGCTGCGCCTAGTTTTGGAGCGCCTGCTGCACCTAGTTTTGGAGCACCTGCTGGTCCTATGATGAGCAGCACAGGCAAGCCTATGCCTATGCAGGATCCAGAACCAGAACTATAAATAATCAGGAAAGGAGACCAGTGATGTTAAAACAAATTTTAGCATCACTGGCGTTGACTGTTGGCATAATCCATACTTCAATAGCCAGTGAATCGGTAGTAATCAATACCAAGACCAGTTGCGTGTCTTACCCGACACTCACTGAAGTTTTAGAAAAATATGGAGAGATTCCATTCGTTAGTATGACGGCATATAGATCGGCTAGGGGAGATACGGTAGTGCATCTTCCTGCAATAATGTTTGTGAATCCAACCACTAAAAGCTACACTCTAGTAGAAAAATTCAACGATGAACTTTACTGTGTGATATCTATTGGTGAAAAACTTAACCCCGGAGCGGAAAAATGATCAATCCATTTGTAGACGTAGTAAACTTTTGGTTTGATTTTTATACCAAAATTTGTCTTTATTCATACTATTCCCCTTACTTTTTGGCAGGTAAAATTTCCACTTGCTAAAGTTTCATAGTGATGCTATAATATCACTATGAAAATACAAATAGTCTCCGATCTCCATCTCGAATTCTCAGATATCAACATCCAAAATGCGGGTGATACTGATGTCTTGATCCTCTCTGGCGACATAATGATCGCCAGCAAGGTTAATAAACCCGAAAGCGAATATGGCATTCGTTTTCGTAATTTTCTCGAGCGTGTGAGCTCACAATTTCCACATGTAGTCTATGTGGCGGGTAATCACGAGTTCTACGACAGCGGTAAATTTTTTGCGGGCATTGATGAGCTTCGTGAGGCCTGTGCTGTTCACAGCAATGTCTACTTTCTAGAGCGTGATACTAAAATCATCGATGGAGTTGTATTCGTTGGAGGTACACTGTGGACCGACATGAACAAGTTTGATCCGTTGACACTGCATGCGGTTCGTGACATGATGAATGACTATCGTGCTACTGTTAATGACAAAGCAGGATTCCGTAAGCTCAAACCCGCAGACACTGTAGAGCGTCATCGTCAGACCCGTGACTACATCGAGTTTGTTGCCAAGGAACATAAAGACAAAACTGTTGTGGTAGTTGGACATCACAGTCCTAGCCCATTGAGCATACATCCTCAGTATGCCAACGAGCATATCATGAATGGTGCTTATCACAGTGACTTGTCTAACATCATGTTGGATAATCCTAACATCAAACTGTGGACTCATGGACACACCCATCATCCGTTTGACTATGTTATTGGAGAGTGTCGGGTAGTTTGTAATCCCAGAGGTTACGATGGTTACGAACACACTGGTTGGGATCCTATGAAAGTCATCGAAGTATGAAAAAGATTTACTATGAAAAGAAAGGGCGCAGGTATGTTCCAGTTTCGGAATATGACTCAGATTACCTGGATAGTTTTCCGAAGGGTAATCATCTCGTTATGTGCTATCCTGGCGGCGCTAGTCGTAGGTTCAATATTGATCCCAACTATGCTGCCATGATTGCCGCAGGGCGTGTGGCTGAAGATGCAATCTGCCGCAAGATTCAAGAAGCCACAGAACTGCGTCCCATGAATCGTGAGATTGATGAAGAAACAAATCGTAAATGGAAAAAGTTTATCGCAACTATTCCGGAAGATTTCCGTTTCATGTTTACACACGGTTCGGCTCGTGATGCTGCTGAAGCTGGTGTTCAAGCTATGATGTTTGAAGCTGAAAAACTTATGAAGCACGAGAGTGTTCGTAAGGCTTTTGATAATTTTGTTTTAATGTGTCAACTAGTGAAAGAACGAGATGAGCTCAATTCTTGAAGAATTTTTCAGTAAGAGTTTTACTACCGAACCTCGCCATGTCAATTACAGCAAGGCTGTAGATGTCATCGAATTCCCTACAGTACACAGGAACGATTGGGAGCCTGTTAACCTAATCTGGCCCGACATTGACAGAGGTCCGTGGATCGCCGGTGGTGCTGCTCTGCGTTGGTATCAGGGACAGCCTGTGGGTGAGAATGACATTGATGTGTTCTGTGCCAATGCCAAGCAGGCTGCAGATATCATCGAACGGATTAAAAGCTATGGGCGTTTTACCACTAAGTTTGAAAGCGAAAATGCTGTTACCTTAGACTACTGGAACAAAGACGAATATCACAAGCGTTGGACCGTTCAAATTATCACTCGTAGATACTTCGGAAGTCTTGAAGAAGTCATCAACAACTTTGACATCACTGTCTGTGAAGTGGGTACCGCGGGCAATGATTGGAGGCTAGGTCCTTTCACTGCTCGCGATATCCGAGAAAAAAATCTTAATTTCAAATTGCCCCTGCAGCCGGATGCAATGAAACGATTGGTTAAGTATTGGACCTATGGTTATCGTCCTGTACCAGGTACTATCGATGCTATTCAAAATAACCCTATCGCCAAATGGCAGTTTGGTGCAGAAACCGAGGATTATCAAAATGCGTTTTAAGTATTTTGCCATAGGTTTTCTAGTTACAAATATAATTTGGATAACTGTTCTTAGTTTAGTAACTATTCCAGAATATACTATTATACACGAAATACAATGTAAAAGGACTATGATATGAGAGCGGAACATAGTTGGAGTCTGTTAGACCCGAAGCCTGTGCTGTTGTATCTGCACAACCTAGACGAATATATCGTTTATTGGAACGGTATTGCCATGACTCATACAATGGCACTGTGTATGGCTATGGAACACTTTGGTGTGTGGAGCACTCCAGAGATGAAAACTGCCATGCAGAAAGACTATGAAAGAATCTACTACAGCAACGGATTCGCTACCCGTGCATGGGATTTAAAAGTATCTTCCAGTCCAGTGTATCCCTATCTCAAGCGTATCATGCAAGAGCATCTGAAAAAGACATTGGAAAATCGAGAAGCTAAAGATGTATTAGGTTGGTTTGATTATTCACGAGCAAGAAAGGAACAGCATGTATAAGACAGTTTATACCGAAGTCGAAGTTGATGTTGATTTGTCAGACTTCGACACAGACGATCTCATCGAAGAACTGGAAAGCCGCGGTGCTGGTGCTACAGACTACGGAGATGGAAAAGAAATCCTAACTGCTATCTATGAAAAGCGTAGATTGGGCCGGGATTATCAAGATGAATTGGATCAACTGATTTGGCTAGGATTGGGTAAAGTCGTATGATTAAAATTGCATTTACTTTTTTTGTAATATTTTTATTATTCTTTTTTGGCATTGCACAGTTTAGAAAAATGACTGGAAAAGAGAAATGGATATTGACAAAACTTGTTGGGTATAGTATACTTTGTGCATCGTTAACAGTTGTTACGATATCATTTTTAGTTATTCTCTTTTAAGGACACACATGAAACGCATTGCTACTCTCAGTCTTATTGCCGCTGCCGTTCTGGCTACTGGCTGTACTCGTATCGAAACCGGTGAGGTAGGTGTACGGGTTGGTTTTGACAAACAGGTACAACCTGGCGAACTGCTTCCGGGATCTTTTAATCAGGTATTGATTGGCGATGTGCTGACATTCCCTGTCAAGGATGTCAATGTTACTCTAAACGACATGACTCCTGTTGCCAAAGATAACAGCACTATGAAAGACTTTGATGCTGTGGTTGTCTACAACATCAATCCGCAACAGGTAGCTGAACTGTACTCAACTAAGAACAAAGCCTTCCATGCAGACTTTAAAGGCGATACTTATGTGATGTATAACTACATCGTTCAAAATGCTCGTAATGCTATCTACAAGGCTGCTCGTAAGTACGAAGCACTGGACATGGCAGACAATCGTGAGCAGATGGAACGAATGGTTCAAGAAGAAATCACTCGTAACCTCGCTGAAGAAAAGCTAGATGGTACTATCACAATCAGTCAGGTGCTGATCCGTAATGTCGTACCTGCTGACAGTGTAGTTGAAAGTGCCAACGCATTGGTCCGTGCTAAGAACGAGTACAAGCAGAAAGAAGTTGAAGTGCAGACTGCTAAGAAAGAAGCAGAGCGTATGGCTGCATTGGCTAACAACTCAGCCAGCTCTATTGCGTTTATGAATGCTCAAGCAGCACTGAACATTTCTGAAGGCATTAAGAACGGTAAGGTACAGACTATTGTTGTTCCTGCCAACTTCAATGCTCTGATGTTGCCTAAGCAGTAAAGTTATCGCGCTGTGTACTCGACGGTCGAGAAGGAGCCTCTAAAACTCTAGTTAACGGGTTCGATTCCCGTACAGCGCACCAAATGTGTCTAATAAATATTAGACTATGAAAAGCATACATCACGGTAAGGCAGCAGCCAACTCAAAACTGCGAGGTCGTAAGACTGCTCTGTTGACTTGCCGTTGTTGTATGCTACAGAACTTTAAGCACGATGAGCGTGTTAAAGAAGCCAAAATTGAAATAAGGAGATATCAAAATGGCATAGATTGAATTAGCGTGTAAGGATGTAGTGTTTCATTTCAATAAGAAACACCTAGAGGATCAAACAGTTCCAATGTGGATTCTCAAAACTCAGGGAGAGAGTTATTATGTCAATCATGTATCCTGTGAAATACCATGGACTACAAAAGAAACTCCCGACAACTCACATACCAAAGGCAGTATCAAAATCAAAGATTGTCTGCTGACAATAGATGAAGAAAACTCTGCTACAATTTCTCGATTAACCTTAGTTGACAAATTCCGTATCCGTAACCAAAAGCGTGGATATACTCGCATCATCGTCAAAGAGGGTGCAGATTTTTGGAAACTCAAAGAACGGATACAGCAACAGAATGTTCGTCACGGCCCATTCAAAGGCATCGGCGGTGCTTGTTCCAGTACCTTTTATATCACGGATATCTTTGACAAAGCTCAATTTACCATGTTGGCTTTAAGTATGGCTAACACTACATTTCGGGTGCTGATGCCAAACGAAGCCTACTATAAATGGTATGATGATCCAAAAAATGCCTCTAAGGATTATATTGACGAAGATGACATGTATGAGCTTGACGAGGACGACGAATGACTGTATAATAACTACATGTTCGTAAAGGAGTGGCTATGCTCTTAATCTATCTAATTTTAGGTTCTACAATGATGTTCCAAAGTGGCACATTTTGGACAGCGTATAAAATCAATCGGATTGAGGGCAAGCCCACTGCTCGACTTCTAGCGTGGAGTATTGGACTAGGTTTGTTCAGTCTTTACTTTTTAATTTCAATGGTTGGAGCCGCAGAATGATTACACTTAAACAATTTATGGAAACTGTAGACTATCGCATCACCGAAGGCAGCGCCTATGGTTGGCAGTGCTTTGGTCCCAATGCCTACTGCCTAGATTCGTGGAACGGTGAACAGGATGGACACACCGTCAGCATCATCTTCGATACAAGAGATCAAACTGTGTATCAGGCAATGGCTTACGATTACAGTCAAGAGCGTGCCTATCGTATGACTAACCCCGACTTCAAAGCAGACTTTGACGCAGAGTGCGAGAATCGTGATATCCTGGATCAGGCATGGGAGTTGGATGATGGTACTCCTGTGAAGTATGTGGATTTAGAAGTGGTAGAAGACTTCCTAGAAAAGGCTCGTGCTATCGTCAATGAAGAAGACTATGATACCCGTGTGCAGGTTCCTGTAGAGTTCTCCGATGAAGAACTGCTTACCTACATGAAGATGGCACATGAGCGTGACATGACTTTCAACGAATTCGTAGAAATGGCACTGCGTGAAGCCATCGAACGAGCCTTGCGTGATGAACTAGACGACATCCGTGTAGAATATGACTTTTCTGAGGGCGAGCGTGGCGCTGTACTTAAAAAAGGCAAAAAGAAGAAAGGCAAACTGTGACAGAAGCACAGAAGTTTTTAGAGGATCTAAAGACTGGTATCCGCTATGTAGTAATCAATGACTGCTACGGTGGTTTCGGATTGAGTAAAAGAGCTCAGTCGGAATACTGCCGTCTAGCAGGTATCGACGAAAAAGATTTCTACGACAGGGATGTTGCTCGTGATGATCCGTATCTAATTAAGGTGGTAAAAGAGTTAGGCATGGGTGCCAATGGTGCTCACGCCAATCTTAAAATCGTAGAGATCCCCGGCGACATCGAGTGGCTTATACAGGAATATGATGGTGCAGAATGGGTAGCGGAAGCACACAGGACCTGGTCGTAACCAAAGTTACGCTGGGCAAAGAACGTTATCACCAACAAGAAGAAATCGTTCGTTGGTGCAGACAAAATCTCGGCCCCGGTGGCTGGAACAGATCCCTAGTGTTAAATGACACTGGGGATCTCTGGCGTGTTGACAGCATGTTTGGCAGCACTATGTTTTGGTTCAAAGAAGAAAAACACTATATGCTTTTTTGTCTAAGGTGGTTATGAAAGCTCTGAAACTCACTACTAGCCAATGGCAATCTATTAGACAGCAGATTGACAAAGATTATCCTCGCAGTGTTTCTATGGTGCGTTGGAAGATGAAGGAAGTGCTAGGCTTTACTCCTCGTGAACACGAAGAATGGCTGGGAAATTATGAAGAAGTCAACAATGAAAATAGATTATCCGGTCGTTATGGATATCAAAGATCCGTTCATCTAGATTTCTACGACGAAGCTAAACGCACTATGTTTCTTCTGAAGTACAGTGATTTTATTTCTAACAGCAATGATAGACTATAATGATTTAATGGTTTTACCCTGCGGGGGCGTGGCCTACTACGATGAGCCCAAGTTTGGTATGAACTATTATTGTGCTCAATGTGAAACCGTAGTAGGCAGTGATCAGATGCCGCAACAATGTCGGAACGAAGAAGCCAAATGGGAGCTTCAGAAAATGCTAGGTGGTAAAGGTTGGGATTATTTTGCGGAACCAGATGAGTATTTCTAATTTACAACCGTGGCAACTAGATATATTAGAGAAGATGCAAAAATATAAAGGCCGAGGTCTAATACAAATCACTGGCAGAGAAACAGGAAAGACTGCATTCAATCGTCTTTTCAGAGATATCTTTCCTACCAAGCTAGAACGAATAGAAATATCCGAAACCAAACTTCACGGTGTTAGATTATTTGCAGCCAAACCCGTAGGGGGATATTGGTTAGAAATGGAACTGTGGTGTACTGAACGATTCGGTGCTCCTGGAGACATCTGGAAAGAAAACATCGAACGCTGGTATATGAACGACCAAAAATTCTTCTTCCGTAATGAACAAGACCTAACTATTTTTTTACTAAAATGGCGATAAGAACTCTAAGACGAAAAGTCATCATTCGCGAGTATGATTTCAACAAAGTTAGAGATCAGGCTTTCGCACCTCTATCCTGTATGGGGATCACCGACAGCCTCTACGACAGGGCAGAGTTTACTCCTATCAGCCAAGATAGTCTTGAGAAAATAAAAATTTTAGAAATACTCAAAGGCAAGCAGACTAAATTGTCTGAAGTAGCATTAGATCTTAAAAGGCCTGCGATATTAGTAGCGCATCTAAGAGATTACCTTTACAATGCTAGATACTATCTTTGGAATGTGTCTGTAGACGAGGAAGGTTATGTCTGCGTACAGGCCCGTAAGAACACACCCAAGAGTCGCCTAGGATGGGCAATATTTGAAAAGGACATTCAATGTCGAATTTAGAAGAAGAAATTGCTAAAGAATTGTCCACACAGATGCAGAGTGAAATGGATTTCCATATCTTATCAGATATGTTGGTAAAAAGCTGTGGTTGGAAAAAAGTTGTGCTAACTAGATTTTTCAGTAGAAAACATTCTGTCAATATCTTGATGTGGTGTGAGGAAAATATCAAACATTCCTACGAGCATCGCGGCACTAGTTTTGTTTTTCAAGATGAGGGCGATGCTGTTAACTTTACACTAAAATGGAAATAAAAGATAGATTTACTTTTAATGGCTTAACCGCTATTGTTGCAGACTATGTATTTTATACTGATAATTCAGCAGAGATAGACCAGTGGTTACAAGATAGAAATTGTGAAAGAAAAGGCATGGTTATAAAGTTTAATAATGAAAAAACTAAAACAATGTTTATAATGAGATGGTTGTAATGGGCAAACTTAAAGAAAGTATTATGTGGCCCTATGCTCCGGATTACACCCAGGAGATCAATCAACACCTCGCTGACAAATATTTTCAGCATCACAAAGACAGAGTCTATAGACCCCCTAAAGATAAGTACATCATAGTGGGGGATCGTGTGGAAGAAATTAAAACAGTCGTAGTTCACGAATTCTCAATGGGAGATGTTGAGGATCCGGATCTCTATGCTGCCCAACCTTTATGTGAATGGGAAAAGAGCGAGCAGGGACAATGGGTCATGAAGAACTCCTGCGATACTCCTACATGGTACAGAATGGCGGATAATATTACTTTTGGATATCGATACCAGATACGAGCCAAATTAATGGGTCCGGCACTGACAGAATGGTTATTGAGGTACGGCAGTAAATGAGTATGTCTCTGGCCAAAATGTCCAGAAAGAAATCAAAACATGATTTCTATAAAGAAGATATTGAAAAAGACTCTAGACTAATGGAACTTTTAGAAAGTTATCATAAAGTTTCATTGAAAGACAACAATAATTTTTCAGAAAAACTTACATGGTGTTTGGAAAATTGTCAAAATAAATTTCGTGATATCAAACACAATGACGGTGTATTTTGGTATTTTCAAAACGAGCAAGATGCAATGATGTTTTCAATAAAATGGGCAGCATAGATAAAAAAATATTTTGGATAGAAAGTGCTCGTAGATTCAGTCTTGCAGCCAGAGCCGAAATACGTCCCCGTGGATTGGAGGTCGGATTAACCGAAACAGAAATGAACACTGTTCACGAGTGGGTTAAAGAGCATAATTGCGGAAAAAGAATAAGTTTTGATACCTTCCAATTTAAAAATAAAAAACAGATGACTATGTTCCTTTTGAGATGGGGCTAACGAAATAGTCATTGACTTTATCTAGGGTTGATGTTATAATAATATATCATCAACGAACATAGAAAGTATCCTATGCCAAGAGGTCGTGCAAAACTTACTGAGAAACAAGAACGCATCCTGATTCAGGCTCAGCTAATGGGTTTGACTCCTCAGGATATGCAGCGTATCTCTAATCGATTAATCGCCTTGCAGAAAGAAGCAGACGAGATCAGAAACATTACCGAAGTAACACAAGGTTATATTTGGGATGATGTTATCCGTAACGATTATTTTAAAATTACTACTCCCGATGGATATGTAGTCGAAGCTCGTCGCGGAAAAAAAGGTGGTACTCAATGGAACCGTTACAGTTGGGACTACGATATTACAGTAACCAAGCCCGGTACTCGTTTTAAGACTCGACGTTACAAAAACAAAAGTCTTACCTGCGAGTACGATTGGACCAAACGGTTGATGCCTGCACAGAGCAAAGAACTGTATAGCCTAATCCGTTGGTGCGAAAATTCAATGAAGTGGGAACAATATGAGGCAGTATAATGCGTGAAGAACTAGACGAACAACTGTGTAAAAAATATCCTCTAATTTTTAAGAATCGTCACGGGGATATGCGAGAAACTCTGATGTGTTGGGGTTTTGAATGCGGTGATGGTTGGTATCAAATACTGGACAGTCTCTGCGGCAATATCCAAAGTTATATCGATTGGAAGAATCGTAGTGCGGCTGCTGGCTACAAAGATTTCCAACCTGTTGAACAAGTAGTAGCAGTACAGGTTAAAGAAAAATTCGGCGGACTGCGTTTCTACTACGACGGCGGTGACGAGCACATTAGCGGTATGGTTCGTATGGCAGAGTCGTGGGCTTCGGTTACCTGCGAAGAATGTGGAACGCCCGGAAAGATGCGCACCGGCGGTTGGATCCGTACACTCTGTGATACGCATGAAGCAGAGAGGCAGGAACGATATGCTGAACAGCATGCCAAAGACAATGGTCTAGAACTATGAAAACCCAATCTACCACAGTAAAGAAAGAGCATAAATGAAAATCGGTTTTAGTCTAGGTCGTTGTATTCGTGATATCGTTAACGGTGATGTCAGCACAGATGATGTAGCATTTATCATTACAGCTACTAGTATCCATTCTCGTGAACAGTTAGATAATGTTATTCGAGTTTACTGCGGAGAGCCTGGATATCTTCTAGGACTCAAATTTGAAGAATGTCTATCTGCGGCGCAGAATTTGTGGGATACTAATAGACTTCTTCAGCCACGCAAGCAAGGACTACATCGTCACATGCAGCCCGAAAGTTCTATTTGGGTAGATATTTTTCCTACTGAGTTGTCGGGAAATGAATCTGTCAAAAAAGCCTGGGACGCTTATCGTTTTATGCTACATATGGTAGAGAATGTGGATAATGAAGCTACAGAGGTTTTTAAAACATAGGAGAGCGTATATGGAAATAAAATCAGGCAGTAGATGGTGGAGCAATAACGGTGAACAGTTTATAGTCTTAGGAACACAAACTATAGACGGTAATGATTGGGTCTATTACAGAGCTGAAAAAATGAAGAACGAAGAAGTACGAGAATACAGTTGTTATAAAGAAAGTTTTCTAAGTCGTTTCAGCCCCTTACCGGAATGATAAAATCTCGTTTAGAAATTCGAAATCCCTGGAGCAAAGATCGTTTTAAAAATTTGGGCTATGTTTCTGGCAAAATAACCAAACATAAATCTTGGGAATTAGAGCATACTTTCTATGACAGTATGCTCGTGGATTTGGATTTTGAATTTACTATCAAACGAGATCACGCAGGACTGCGATTTAATTTAGGCATTTTGGGGTATGCTGTAGGCTTCAGTATCTACGATAATCGGCATTGGAACACAGAAACTAACACCTGGGAATTAACAGACACTATAATAAAATAAATGATAAGTAATAGTGAATCCAAAGGAGCTAACGTGTCCAAAAAATTCGACGATTTCAACGCCGATGATCGCATTGCGGTAAAACTTCTAGAAAACAGCATCTTTTATCTTCATGGCGAAATCGATGAAGATAATGTAGCAGAATGTATCAAATGGATCCTTTATGAAAATAAAGAGCCAAAAGATAAGATCTTAACCCTGTACATCAATTCTACGGGGGGAGATTTATATAACGCATTTGCATTGATTGATATTATGCGTAGCAGTCAATATCCAGTTCGAACAATTGCTGTAGGATCTGCAATGAGCGCCGCTTTCCTTATCTTTGCCGCTGGTTTTAATGGAGAAAGATATGCTGCTAAAAATTGCAGCTTCATGTGTCATCAGTATTCGGACAATCTCGCAGGCAAGCATCACGATTTGAAAGCCACGATGCGAGATGGTGAACTCTGTAATCAAAAGATGATCGACGTTCTCAAATTAGCCACGGGTATGCCTCCTAGTAAGATTAAATCAAAATTGCTGCCAGCCTCTGATGTCTATCTCACTGCCGAAGAATGTGTCGAGTTAGGTATTGCAGATCATATTTCTTAAGGAAAGTTCATGAATGTAGTTGCCCTAGATCCCAAGTCTAAGAAAGATCAAGAGCGTATGGAATCTATGCTAGAAGTTTTAGCCGTGATTCGACAACAGATAGAAGAAGGTAAAATCAAAGAGTTTGTGGCCTGTTCAATGAACGACGATGGAGAAGCACAGGTGCATGCCAGCTGTCTCGATCTTGTAGGCGGTGTTGGCTTATTTGAAGTTGGTAAGCACTTACTGATCGAATCCGACAGATTGTTGTAAAAATGCCACATTATCTGGGCATTTTTTTGTTGACTGCTAAATAAAAAGACAATATAATATAATCATGTTGTTGATCCACTTTTGAAAAAAAGAGGTTGACAACAAGAAACAAAGGAAATATAATACAAAAATGATGCAACAATCGTTACATAGACAAAGCAAACGAATAGCCCAGGTGGGAGGCTTTATGCCCTCATATTGGCTCGTATGTTCAATTAGTCTATCTAATGATCGTACACCAGAGCTAGCCTTGGGGTCCGGAGGACAGATAGTGTAAGTAAACACTAACTTAATCAAAAGGACCCCAGGATTAAAAACCCTGGGGTTTTTGTTTGTTAAAAGTATGAATAAGAATCAGATGATAGAATTAAAAAATGACTTCTTTCTTCATGAGAATGTATTAACTGATGATCAACTAGAAAAATTGATCGAAGAAAAGTTTATTCGTGCTCGTGAATATTACGAAGCATTACACAAAAGAGAAGAAAGAATTTTTAACGAATTTGAGTAATCTCAAAAGTGTGATAGGAAACGAGGTCCTAGAGCGCACTCTAAACATGCTCTAAACGGGCGGCCCTGGGGATGGAGTTCTTCTTGTAGAACAAAAAATCCAGGCGTATTAAAGTGTTCTTCATTCACCCCATGACGGTGTCTAAAAGCATAGCGGAGAACATTTTAATACACACTCTCCTTCCGGCTACGAACCGGCGACGGACATAGTCTGGAGAGTGTTACAAATCAATGCGGGCTGTTCCTAGCGGGAGACTGTAAATCTCTTGCCTTAATATGCTAGGTGGCTGGCGGTTAGGTTCGATTCCTTCAGTCCGCACCATAAATAATTCTAATATGAAAAAATTTGATGCATTAATTCTTATTGACTGCTGGGATGAGCACTGGATTCAATTTGAAAAACTTCCTAATAAAAGAGAATTTTACGGAAGATTATTAGATTTTGTTTCAAATTTAGAATTTAATAAAATTTTTTTTTGTTCGGGTCCTAAAAATCAACCTAGTTGGAAAACTCATATATTTTTAGAACATTTCTATCCTCAACACAGATATATTTTAGACATTGAAGAATTAAAAGAAAACTTGTCGATTGGTTCTACAATATTAGTAGGAGGTCAAGCATGGCAAGTTTGTTTGCATCATAAAAAAGAATTAAATTTTATGTTGTTAAATCAATTCTATGAAGTTTATTCCCATCCAAAGATTGTAGATGGAGATATTAATTCCATTGTTAATATAGACACAGAAAATTTTATGTCTGATATATTACTTTGGGAAAAACGTAAGAAATTTTTTTATTTAGTAGGTAATAAGAATTAAGAAATACAGTTGGTCTCAAAGTGTTCATGGACGCACACAAGCCTGTCACGCTTGAAGAAGGGGATCGTTACCCCTTGAGACCGCCAAAGTTTTATTGTCTAGTAGCTCAGTAGGTAGAGTAGGTGACTGTTAATCACTTGGTCGCTGGTTCGAGCCCAGCCTAGACAGCCAGTTTTGCACCGTTCGTCTATCGGTTAGGACGCTGCCCTTTCAAGGCGGAAAGACGAGTTCGACTCTCGTACGGTGTACCAAAATTAATGCGGGTGTAGCTCAGTTGGTAGAGCACTTCCTTGCCAAGGAAGATGTCACGAGTTCGAGCCTCGTTACCCGCTCCAATATCTCCGTAGTGTAATGGCAGCATACCAGTCTCCAAAACTGTTGGTGGGAGTTCGACCCTCTCCGGGGATGCCAAATACAATGCACAGGTGGCCGAGTGACCCAAGGCAACAGTCTGCAAAACTGTAAAACCGTCGGTTTGAATCCGACCCTGTGCTCCAAAGTTTTTGCCTCTGTAGCTTAATGGTAAAGAAACGAGCTTATACCTCGTCAAAGCACCGGCTAGATAAGCCGGCGTGTGCAGGTTCGAGTCCTGCCAGAGGCACCAGATATGCCCCTATGGCCAAATTGGTAAAGGCGGCTCTCTCAAAAGGAGTGTCATAACTATCGGTTCGAATCCGATTAGGGGCACCAAGCAATAAATATGTCTATGACATTATCGGGATTTAAAAGTATTAAAGGTCAACCATATTTAGATTTAGAAAAATATGTAGATCTAAAATCGTTTGACAAGATTCAAGCAGATATCTATCGGGGTTTTGCATTGGCTAAGCATTTAGCCGATGAAGGAAGCCTTGATGTACCTTCTTATATGGTCAATGATCAGGCTCATAATTTTAGATTTAAACCCTTGTTCAGAACTTATCAAGAATTTTTGGATCTTCCCTTAGATAATCCTATCAAAAGAATAGGTATTGAAATACAAAAAAATAATAAGCATAGCGAATTTATTACATTTTTAAAACACGCTATGGGTGGATATGATCTATATTCATTTTATGTATTATGTGATTTTTCAGATGGTTGGCGTCAAGATCCTGTGATAAGAATTAGAGAAGAAATATCTAATTTTTTTCCGGGACTTAAAGATTGGATCTTAAATTTACAAACCACCGGAGTTTTTTCTCATATCGGTAGAGTAAGTTTTTTTGTTCTAGAGTCGGGAGGAATAGCCTTTGAACATCGAGATCCAGCGGTAGATCCGGATTATCCAGAAATTACCAGCGAATTCATACATATAAGACCCAATCTCGAAAGACCGTTTTATGTTAGAAGTGATACTACTCGAGAAAAAGTTTATATTAATACACGAGTTGGATATTGGAATGATCAAGATTGGCACGGTGGAGAACCAATAATGAAACCGTCATATGCCCTAAGAATTGATGGTCTGTTCACCCCAGAAATTAAAAAACAATTAAAAATTTAATAAAACTGATTTTGGAAGTGTGGCTGAGTCTGGTTTAAGGCAGCAGTCTTGAAAACTGTCGTACCGCAAGGTGCCGTGAGTTCGAATCTCACCGCTTCCGCCAATTCGCCTGTTTAGCTCAGTGGTAGAGCATCGTCTTGATAAGGCGAGGGTCCGTGGATCGTTCCCACGAACAGGCACCATTTAAGGAGATCGTATGTGGCTGTTAATTGTAACTATTTGGACTACCATTCCGGGAGTAAGTACTAGCAATGGTAGTATACATGCTAGATTCAATGAACACGAACACTGCTTAAAAGCAAAAGAACAGTTTGAAAAAAAGATTCACATTGACAATTATAGAGTCGTGGCGAGTTGTACCTTTAGAGGATAAGGAGAAAACAAAATGGGGCCGTGGCAGTTATTATTTTGGTTATCATAGGTTTAATTTGGATTGACAAACATTTGAAGTGATAGTATTATATAAAAACTAAGGAGAACACAATGAAGGTAGGTAAACCTTAGTGTCGTCTGGAATCCCGTATGGTCCAGTTTGGCACAGTAAATCAACTTAATACGGACTATATGGGAGTATAGCTCAGCGGTAGAGCAGCGGACTTTTAATCCGTTGGTCCAGGGTTCAAATCCCTGTGCTCCTACCATATAAAAACACATTAGTGAAAGAACGGATGTAATCCTTAGGGCCTGGCCCGCGGCATTGTCCTTTGACGGTGGCTAGTGTGTTTCTATATGGTATTGTTGTTTATTAGATAGAGATATATAGAATTATGCCTTGTATAGATTTATTTCCCTTAAAAATTTACAAAAATAAGATTGAGAACTGTGAGGAGATTTATAGAAATTTAAAACCTCACGTTTCTGAATGGTATAAAATCTTTTCAGGTGAAAGACAGAATTTCGAAACGACTTACATAAATGAAATCGAGTATAAGGGAAATAAATTTCCAGGAAATCATTTACACAAATTAGATTTGTTTAGTCCCTTGATAGATATTCTTAATCCTATGATTTTAGAATATTGGAATGAGTTGAATATTGTAAGCAGTCTTAAACCTAAAATTTTTGAAATGTGGATGCATAGAAGTAAAGCTGACAGTTTTATCAATATGCATAATCACATACCTGCAATTGTAAATGGTGTGGTTTATCTACAGAAAGAAACTGACCACGGTAATATTGTTTTTGAAAATCCTTCAAGTTTGATAGCAGCGTTGATGCCTGTTAATTTTTACAATAATAAAAAAGTATCATTCTCTGTTGAACAAGAATTAGAAATCTGCACCGGCGATGTAATAATATTTCCAGGATGGTTAAATCATAAAGTTAAACAAGGCTTGTCTGATGATCGCATGACATTAACATTTAATTGCATAGGTGAAGGTCATCATCCTTCTACTATAGAAAGTTAAAATGATTGTAATCAACGGTGATAGTTGGGGTTGTGGTGAACTAATTAACAAAGAAGGTCCTTGGGAAAGACACGGCGAAAGAGAAGTTGTTCACGGAGGTCTAGCAGAATATTTCTGTGAATCTGGGGAGATCTGTGTCAATATAAGTGCCATAGGATCTACAAATTTAGAAACCGTACAAAGATTAGAAATTTTTCTAATAGCAAATCAGCACTTAATAAAAGAAATTAAAAAAATTTACATTTTTCAAACTGAATGGTCTAGAGATATAAAAGTAGAAAATTGTAAAAATAATAATTATGAAGAATTAAAATTAAATTCTTTAAATTATTTCTATCGATCTTTATCGAATTTAGCAACTCAATATAACGTAAAAATTCATCTTATTGGAGGCGCTGGAGATATTTCTGACGATTGCTTACAATATAATAATTTACAGATAGCCTGTAAAAGTATCTACAATTTAGTTACACAAACTAATGCAGAGAGTGTCTATGATCTTTTTTTAGATCGACCTATTGTGGATTATTTAAACAGTCAAGAACAGGCATTCACGATTGAAGATACACAAAAAATCAATAGAGATATTGAGCTGGCTGACAACCGATTAAATTCTTTTAAAAGTTACAAGGATTTGTTTTATCCAGATGGATATCATGCAAATCAAAAAGCTCACAAGATATTATTTGATCATCTAAAAGGTAATGTAGCATAGTGGCTAATGCAGCACCTTCATACGGTGTTTATCGTCAGTTCGAGTCTGACCATTACCACCAATTCTGATCGGGTGTAGTGTAATGGTAACACCACAGACTTTGACTCTGTTATTCTAGGTTCGAGCCCTAGCACCCGTGCCAAGCTCTTGTAGTTAAATGGTATAACACAGTCTTGGTAAGACTGTATTTCAAGTTCGATTCTTGGCTAGAGCACCACATATCGGTCCGTAGCTCAGCGGAAGAGTTCTGGTCTTCGAAACCAGCTGTCGGGAGTTCGAATCTCTCCGGACCGGCCATATTCTAGGAGATTGTTATGAAACCAACTTTGTTTAAAAATCGTTTGAATAATGAGCGTTTTGTCTGTGACGATGTCCGGATGACTGATAACATTGATGGCGTCGAATATCTCATAGTTCATCGTCCTAATGAACACCGAGTTTTTAAAATGCGTAAAGATGTATTAGAACGTATTAATACCCCTGTAGTTCAACGGAGAGAATAAGACGCTACGAACGTCTAGACGGAGGTTCAATTCCTTCCGGGGGTGCCAGACAATGGTGTCCTTAGTGTAGTGGCCTGCACACTAGTCTGTGAAACTGGAAGTACGAGATCGATACTCGTAGGACACCCCAATGCCAACTTAGCTGATGTGGTCATAGCGGCGGTCTGAAGAACCGTGGAAAGTCGTTCGATTCGACTAGTTGGCACCATATGCGGATGTGACGGAATTGGTATACGTATCAGACTTAAAATCTGAGTCCTGTGGGTTCGAGTCCCACCATCCGTACCAAACATAGTCCCCGTCGTATAATGGAGAATACAGGAGTCTTCTAAACTCTAAATGGAGGTTCAATTCCTTCCGGGGGCGCCATAATGCTATTGACAGTATGAAAGATAGACTATATAATAAAGGCTGTTCGTTAAAAATTCAAAGTAGATAATTGCCCCGGTGGTGGAATTGGTAGACACGCTGGTCTTAGAAGCCAGTCTTCGGGTGAGGGTTCGAGTCCCTCCTGGGGCACCATAGATAATAGCACAGCTCGCTCTCCAATGTACACGGAGAACCTTGTTCGAAGCGGGAAGCCGATGATACTAGTAATGTATACCTGTAAGGTTATACACATTCGGTAGCAAGAGAATAGTAAACTGTGCTATTATCTATGGTAAAGTTTTTCCGAGTGTAGGATAGCCTGGTTCATTCCGCCTGCTTTGGGAGCAGGATGTCGCAAGTTCGAATCTTGCCACTCGGACCATTTTTAGGAGTTTGATATGCCCATGTATGAAACTACTGTTCGTACACCACAAGGTGAAGAAAAGAAAAGGATCTATGCGGACACACCGCAGGAGGCTAAAAAACTTTTTGAACAACTCTATGGTGGACCTAGAGCAGTACCATATATCCCTCATATAGTACCAAGTTAAGGGCGGTTAGCTCAGTGGTAGAGCAGGGCCCTTACAAGGCCAAGGTCGGGAGTTCGACACTCTCACCGCCCACCAGTTATGGAGAGTTGGCCGAGTGGCTGAAGGCAGCGGCTTGCTAAGCCGTCCACGGGTTAAACCGTGCATAGGTTCGAATCCTATACTCTCCGCCAAAATTTTAAAAAGGAAAAATATGTTAAAACCTACAGCAAGTTATAAAATGAGTAAGACCACTAAAGCCAGTCTAGCATTAGGGAAATTTAAAAATGTTCACGATCGCAATGCTTGGAAACGTAGTATGATCCAAGCCGAACTTGCTGCTGCAATTCAGCCAAAGCGTGAAAAAAATGTTCGTAGGGATACTCCTACAGAATAAGTATTATGTTGGTTTTGGGGGATTAGTTAAATGGGATAACATCGGCTTTGCAAGCCGAGATTAACAGTTCGATTCTGTTATCCTCCACCAAAGTTTTGCCCCTTTAGTTAAATGGCATAACAGTTGATTTGTAATCATCTATTGGCAGTTCGATTCTGTCAAGGGGCACCAAGATAACCAAAAAGGCTTGTTCTAAGCCTTTTATTATCGTATAATAGTTTTGTTGAGTTAGAAATAACTCAACCGGTGAAGTGAAAGGTAGATGAGGATAGACATCGTTATCGCTACATGCGATAATGACTTAATTCTGGCAAAGACGCTTGAAACGTCTCCGTGCTTGAGTGACCCGATTCTATATACCTGTCAATTGCTGATCGGAAATATTCAGGCCCCTGTCGCCTGTCTATTGCACATTGTCAAGGATTAACTTTTTGTAAATCCGTTTGTCAATTGTCCGGTCTATTACTTGACCTTTCATCGATCCGTCAGTATAATCTAAGGATGCAAGATGGCAAAAATTTCAGCAGAAAAAGCAGTAGAAATGATTGGCAGTAGATTTGATCTAGTATTAGTTGCCAGTCAACGTGCTAGAGAACTTAAAAATGGTTCAGCACCGAGAACTGCTAATCCTGGTTACTCGCATACTGTTACAGCTCTAAGAGAAATCGAAGAAGGCAAATATACTAAACAAGATTATCTAAGTAAATTACATCGTAAAGAAAAAGGAAAATGGGAATGAATATCACACTACGTAAGGCAAATGCCATCCAAAATAGCATCAATGATGCAGTAAAAAATATTAAAATCGAAACCACTATAGATCTCAATGAATTTCAAGATCCCGGTGTCGAACTGAGCAAAGCCAATGATGCTTTGTTTGCCGCCGATGCTCGTCGTCAGAAATTAACTATGGCTCTTTATAATATTAGAGCTCTGGTCGGTACAGCTAATGCTGCCAGCGGTATCGATACGGCTCTGGCCAAAGCTGCGTTTGTAGACAAGCGTATTGGTCAATTAGAACAGTTAGCTTCTCTTAAACCTTTCACTGATTTCGAAGTTATCAAAGGAAAACTTGAAAAAATCAAAAGTCTCAAGGATGAAGCTCGTAGTCGTGTGTTTGGATACGGTGATACAGTAACTAGCACAGTAATCAGTCAGGATCAAATCACACAGGCTAAGGCAGAAATACTAAATCTGAAAAAGCAGAAGCAAAAGCTCAACGATGAGATCCTTGAGCTTAATATTAAAACTGAGATTCCTCTCAGCGACGACACAGTAGCAACTCTGCAAGCAGAAGGACTGCTCTAAGAACCCCGGGGTCCCTTCCTCGTTATGAAAGGGGGCGATTGTCGCAGCCATACAGACAGGGTGAGATCGTTCAAAACCCCAAGGCCCGCTATATGGGCGACTTGAAAGATTACGATCGGGCAGAAGTGAAACTGACCTAAACTCAAATATCAATGGACAGGGTAACAACTCAGTCTAGGGCGGAACAGGGAACCGTGGCTAGACACTTTTAATGAGTAGACAGATAAGTGAGATATACCCGGGCAAGGGAAGTCAAGCAAGTCGGTTTGCCCACCGAGGGGACCTATAATCGCCCTTCAGTCTACTCACTAAAAGTAAAGAACAATCGCGGATTAGAGAAAAGGTATCTCGAGAGTCTCATAAGCTCTAGTTGGTGGTTCGATTCCATCATCCGCAACCAAATTTAAATGTAAATATAGTTTTACGCGGGATTCGTAAAATGGTATTACCCTAGCCTTCCAAGCTAGAGTCGCGAGTTCGATTCTCGCATCCCGCTCCATACATAATGCAAGTTATAGACCAAAACGAAACTTTTCGTAAATTTAATTTTAGTTCTGTGATTACAGAAAATGATAATCAAGAAGCTTGCAGAATCATAAAAGAAATAATTGCAGACGGCAATTATTTTACAAACAGTCCAAAATTTCAAACTAAAGAAAACATATTTGGTCGTAAAGAAGCTATATGGTTAAAATATCGTATGAGCTTCTTATTTTCTGTATTCATGTACTTGGGTCGTGAAGTTCGAGTAACTAATATGATGGCCTGGAGTTTCATGACTAATCTTGAGGGTGCCGAAGATCGTGAAAAACTATGGCACCATCACTGGCATCCGCAGCATCCTAACAGTAAGATGTTAAGCGGAATTTTTTATCTTCATATACCCGAGGATGTGAAAGATAGAGATTATGCTGGTACAGAAATGGCACCAAATGGGCTTGATCATGAAGAACGATATTTTGTTCAACCAACAGATTATAATTGGTTAGTTTACCCATCAAATCACTGGCATAGACCGGGCATAGTACAGAGCAATCAATATAGGTTTATACTAGCTGCAGATGTAGAATATTTTGATTGACAATAGCACCGAAAGGTGCTATAATTTTATCATTAGGAGTGAAAAATGAACCCTTGGATTCAGAATGTATCGCTGAGCGATGTTAAGAAAGGTCATCACATCGATGCTGGCATTAATTCCATGCTGATCCAAATCGTTGATCCTGCTATGGAATTTCCTGTACCTAGTTACAATTTTAAAGAAACGCATCAATTCGAATTTCTAGATTTAGAAAAGACCGATGATCCCATCAACGACGATTGGAAGATCACAGATGCACAGGCTGAACAGTTGGTCGCACTGCTACAACGAGCATTTGAAAATCGCATGAACGTTGTCGTTCATTGTGTAGCGGGTGTGTGCCGTAGTGGTGCTGTAGCAGAAGTTGGAGTTATGATGGGCTTCCGTGATGCTGAAGCTTTCCGCAGTCCTAACTTACTGGTCAAGCACAAAATGATGAAAGTGTTGGGTTGGACCTACGATGAAAACGAGCCTCACACTATCAACGGTGTAACTCTACCTTCGGGCATCGTAGTTCCTCCTAAGGCTGTGGACTGGACCAACGACAACGAAAAAGTCTTTACACTAGCGGCAGAGCGTCGTGAGCGTAGAAAAAATATGGGAGATATTTGATGCAATTTGCAGTTCAATCTCGAAGTAAACAGGCTAAAGAATTTATCGAACGAATACTTCCGTCGATGATTAAACAACTAAATTTACAACAAAGTAAAAAATTATTGTTTGTTAAGATAGTTCGAGACATCGATGATAATGACGGTTGTACCAGTCAAATTTCAAACCTAGGGGCGATTGTAATTTTATTAAAATCACAAGGGTTGGAAAAATTAGGAGTTACCCTAGCCCACGAAATGGTTCATGTTAAACAATTGGCCAAAGGTACTTTGAAAACTGTTAAAGGTATTAGTTATTGGAAAGGTAAAAAGTACAGCAAAAGAACCAAGTATCTGGATCAACCCTGGGAAATAGAAGCATTTTCAAAACAAGAGCTTGTCTTTAGACGAGCAATAGCATAGAAAGGAGGGCACGATGCCTAGTGTGTTTTTAGTATCAGATACGCACTTCGGACACGCTGGTGTGTGCCGATTCTTGCGTGACGACGGAACTAAGTTGCGCCCGTGGGATGATCCTACGGAGATGGACGAAGCAATGATTAAGGCTTGGAACGAAAGGGTCAAGCCCACAGACAAGGTCTATCATTTGGGAGATGTTGTAATCAATAGAAAAGCGTTGGCAACATTGCGCAGATTAAACGGTGACAAAGTTTTGATCCGCGGAAACCATGATATTTTTCGCGACGAGGAATACAGACAGCACTTCCGTGAATTACGAGCTTACCATGTGATGAACGGTATGATTTTGTCGCACATTCCTGTACACGAAGCTAGTTTGGGTCGTTTTGGTGTTAACATTCACGGACACTTACACGCAAATCGTGTACGTAGAGCTCGTGGAGTTGATGCTAGAACGGGTGCTGTGTTATACGGAGATGAAATTGATCCGCGTTACCACTGTGTTTGCGTAGAACAAATACCAGATTTTGCGCCTATCTTATTTGAAGATGTGTTAAAGCGTATCGAAGAAGAAGGCGGTGTAGTAGGTTTTAGGAACGGCAACGGTCCTACAATGTGACATTATCTACGCACTTTTAGGGCTCTTCGGAGCCCTATTTTTTTGGCTCTAGGTTCTGAACAATGTGGCATAAATATATTGAGTTAGGAAATTTCCAGGAGTTAAAACATGCCCTTACAGATTCGCAGAGGCACTGAAGCTGAAAGACAATCGCTAACATCGGTCAATGGACTGGTTGTTGGTGAGCTTTTGTATGTAACAGATGATCGAAAATTATATGTAGGTACAGGTAATTACAGTGGGGCTCCATCGTCTGGACCAAATGCTTGGTGGAAAGGCGCTGTTGCGACCAGCTATAATGATGATGATGCTAAATCGGCTGCAGGAACAGCCCTTATAAGTGGCACACATCAAAATATTACTTTCACCTATGACAATATTGCCAAAACAATAAGCAGTACATTAGATCTATCTGACTATGATGGAACTATCAAAGCTAGCTCTTTTAAAGGATCGCTACTAGCAGATGATGGTAGCACGATAAGTGGAATAGTTCTTGTAGATGGTATCAACGGCAGTATCAACCTGGATGGAACTGTCAAAGGAAATATTGTTCCCGACTTAAACATTACTTGGGATATAGGAACACCATTATTAAGATTTAGAGATCTCTATCTAAGTGGATCTTCAATTTACTTAGGTAATGCTCAAATTACCTCCAACATTGACGGTACAGTTAATCTTCCGGCAGGATCTACTGTTGGCGGAGTTGATATTGCCGGCGGTTCTGCCGGCGGAGTAATCAATGCTGATATTATCGGAGACGATAGCACTGTTATAGTAAATGTTTCAACAAAATCAGTGACAGCGGCTGGCGGATTCTTTGGTAATCTAAATGGCACGCTGACCGGTACTGTAACAGGCAATTTAATTGGTACCGTAACCGGCGATACAACTGGATATCATTTTGGAGATATGACCGGATCGGTTTTTGCAGACGATTCAACCTTAATGATTGACGGAGTAACAAATACCATCAGTACCGGTCTGCTAACATTGAATGGGAGCAGTATTGTAGCAGGACTCAATACAATTGACCTAGTATCCGAGTTGGATGAACCTATAAATGTTTTAGGTGTTACGGGCATTTCGGTTCCTTTCTCTGCTTTCCAATTCGTTAGAGGAAGTACTAGCTCTCCAACTAACACACTAGCTGGCGATGTTCTAGGTGGTATCAAATTTACAGGATATCACTCATCTACGCAGGTCAATGCTGTGGCTGTCGCTGTAGATTGGGATTCTACAGCTAATTTTTTAAACAGCAATCCGGCAAGTAATCTAAGAATCTTTGTAAATGATAATGCCAGCGGAGTTCAGCAATTAACCTTTGATTATAGAGGTGTACTAAGCGGACCTAAATCTTTCGAGTGTCATAGATTCGCCGACAGCGCAGCAAGAGCAGCGGCCATAGCGACACCTTCACCGGGAATGATTACATACCTAGAAGATGACGGATCTGGAACTCCTAAATTTCAAGGATATAAGGGTGCTCCAACAAACGCATGGGTAGACCTTGGATAACTCCAAACTCTAATTTATCAAAACTGCGTTCTATTTAAATCACGTTCTATAAATATCTTTATGATAAATTACCACCTCCATGAAAATGGGTGGACTGTAATCGTTGACGATTTTGATTTAAGAACAGCCACCCAAGACGACGTTAATCAAATAGCTAGATTAATTGCCACAAATACCTGTGTTGTTTTTCATAAACAGCATTTAACTGTGACCGATGAATTACGGATCATTAATATGTTTAAAGATCCCGAACCATATGTAGAACCAACTGATCCCGATTATAAACAATGTTGGGTCGATGGAACTGATGGAGTAATTCAAAGAGTTACGGGCGCACTGAACGATCACGGCTACGAGGGTCTTGCTGGATTCGTTGACGAAATGGTATGGCATTGTAATCAGCCTTACAAACGTGATAGACGACCAATAGTTTGGTTATATGGCGTGAGCGGAACCGCTGGTTCTCGTACATCTTGGAATAATAATATATTAACTTATAACGACCTCGATGATAAAACAAAAAAAGAATTAGCTGACTTAAAATTTCTTCCAGTAACAGGTTTAGAATTAGATGTCAATGTCATAGAAAGTACAGGAGTCATTATTAATGATTTTACTCCCAGTGTTGTTCATACAAACAATGCTGGAAAGACTGGACTATTTTTTCCATTTTTTCAAATTCATAAATTTGTAGGAATGACTGAAGAAGAAACACAGCGCATAATTGAACCAATTAAAGAATTTACCACACAAGACAAATATTGTTATCATCATGATTGGCAAGATGGGGACCTCGTATTAAGTGAACAGTGGTTAGGAATTCATAAACGTTGGCCATTTGAACATATTAAAACTCGATTGTTGCATAGAGCTGTATTTGATTTTCCGGAACAAGATTATTCATGATAAATTATCGAATACATAAAAATGGTTGGACTGTTATAGTCGATGATTTTGATCTACGACATGCTACTCAAGAAGATATAAATCAAGTAGCAAAACTTTTATCTACAAATACACTAGTAGTTTTTAAAAAACAAAACCTTTCATTGTCAGACGAAGTTAAGATAGCAAGGATGTTTAAAAATCCTCGACAATTTTATCCAGACTCAAGCGACGAAGATGCCGGTTACGCCAATTGCGTAATTCCCGGTAGCGAAGATATGATTATAAGAGTTACCGGTGAACTAGATGAACACGGCAATCAGGGGTTCCAGGGATATGATGAAGAACTAGTCTGGCATTGTAATGATCCATTAAGAAAAGATCGTCATCCTCTTGTTTGGCTCTATGGTGTATACGGGACGGCTGGATCAGTGACTACATGGAATAACAATATTTTTTCTTATGCAGATTTGTCTCAAGAAATCAAAGATAAAATTAAAGATTTAAAAATTGACGTGAAACATGTATATGATGACGGGGAAGAACTGATCAAAGATCAACACTATCCAGATCTTGTGCATACCAACTTGGCGAATAAGACAGGGTTATTTTTTCCTTTCTTACAAATAAGAAAATTTGTAGGGATGACTGAAGATGAAAGCCGTGAGATTATGCAACCTCTTATTGAGCATACCACACGAGAAGAGTATCTATATCATCACCATTGGGAAGATGGCGATCTAACTATAGCCGAACAATGGCTAGGAATTCATAAAAGATGGCCGTTCTCAGGTATGAGTAAAAGAATGCTACATCGAATAGTCTTTGATTTTCCTGACCAAGATTACACCAAGTGACCGAATGCCCATAGTCTTTCTGAACACCAGAAACAATTTCCGCAATGCCCGATATAATCTTCAGTTTCGCAGCTACGAGTTTTAGGAAATAGAGTTTGTTCAAGATCTAATATACGATACATTTCTGCAATATTTTTTTTATTCAAATTTACAAAAGGTACATAGACCCTAGTATCAATTTCAAGATTATCGATCTTTTCACCGCTGTCAGTCACTGTAGAAAAATCTGTTTCGTTTCCTAGTTCAAATTTAAGACCGAATAAGGGTTTAATTTTTTTATCTGATCGTGTTTCTATATGCCAGGTCGGTTGTGTGGTTCCCCAAGTTTTCCATTCCTCTTCTGCTGGAAAATTTGTTATTCCTTGATAGATAATATCAACTTCTTTACTATCTAATCTATCTTTTAGAAATTTAAAATACACATCCGGAGCTTGCTGACTTACCTTTAATTGCCTTACTGTAAAGTTTTTATTTCCTGTCAACAACGAACACGTTGACACAACATCGTGAAAAGGTGGATCCGATGCTAGTTCTCTCCCAGGTTCAAGTATATTGTAAATGTAAATATGATTGTCAGCGTTTGACATAAGGATATATAACAACAACGCACTTTCGACACCTCCACTAACGCTGACACCAATAGGTCCGTTTTCATATATACCGATTTCGTATTTTCCGATGTGAATAGGTTTCATAATATTTCTAAGAATATTTACCACCACTAAATAGACATAAACAGTGTTTTGATTAAACCGATGAAAGAATTTTTTGAAACAAAAGCAAGGTATCTAAAATTAAATCTACCAGTTCCTCACGAACAGATGTATGAAGAAGCAAGAAAACTTAAACATCGATTTACAGAACATCGAGGAGACGAGAATAACAAAGGCTGGAAAAGTTTAGCTCTTTATGGTTTAGACGAACAGCGTCATGAAAATTGGGCAGACTATGGATATTCTACACCAGCAGAAGCTGCAAAAGATTTTAAATGGACTTCAGCAGCCGACGAATGTCCTACTATAACTAATTTTCTCAAAACTGTATTCCCCTGTAAAAAGTTCGGCCGTGTAAGACTAATGTTAGTTGAAGCAGGAGGTTACATTGGCATGCACAACGACAGTGAAAGTAAAATATATCTCACTGAAAATATTAACATACCCTTAAATAATCCAGCAGGTTGTATGTGGCATTGGGGTGATGGTCATCCGGATTTGTTTATGGAGCCTGGGGGCGTCTATGCTATGAACATTACCTACGATCATTCTGTAACTAATAAAAGTACTGAAGATCGATATCATCTAATAGTTGCTAGACACGACGCGACTCAGGAATGGAAAAAATTAATCATCGAAGCTGCCGAGTCTCAGAAGGAAGAAGGAAGGTTTATAGTTCTCGATGCGTTACCTTAAGTTAGTAACTTTTTATCACCAGTAAACATACATACTACCTTCCAATCTTTTTTATGCCAGGGGGGAGTATTTAAATTATTCATATCGGTGTAATCAAAATCTTTAATCTGCCCATATTCAATTCTGTGAATATTTGGACGAAAGCCATCGGCGGCTCGAGATGTTAACAAAACCCATATATTAGGATCTTTTTCTTTCAATTTATTAAACAATCTATTTTCAGCAGCTACTCTGTATTTTAAACTAAGAGTATGCATATATGGCGAATGATTAAAAAGATCACTGAAGTTACAGAATGTAGATTTTTCTTTTTCTAAAAAATCAAAGTTATATTCAGATGTATAATCAATCGGTATAAATTTATAATTTAATTTTTTTATATCTACCCATATCTCGTCCCAATTATCAAAAGTCGATTTAAATTCTTTCCATAATTGATCAGTCCATTTAATTAACAAGTTTATGTCTTTTACATAAGAATTATTGATTTCAAATTCAATATGCTGTTTGTAAAATTCTGCATAATCAACGCCATCCCAGGTAGTTACCAATGCCTTCATAAATCGTAAACAATTATAGTTTATGTCTGTGAATATAACTGTTGTATCTTTATTATAATTTAATTTGATTAAATTTTTTACCCAATTTAAACCTATACCCACGCTGACATATTGTTCGACCGGTTTATCCATCGAAATGTGTTCTTGAATACTGTCCGAATTCCACGGTGAATAAAAATTATTGCAAAAAAATTGATTGTAAAAAACTGATGATATCTCTCTTATAAAGACATGATCATATTCGTAATAAACATATTTTTTGCTATTTCTAATTTCTTCTCCTACATCTATCAAAATTTTATTATTAGTCAGAGCTAAGTCCAATAAATTCCAACCATGCAATTTATGTGTATAAGTCACGTTGGTTGTCCCTGGACGTATCCAAACAGGAATTTCGCTGTCATCGTACAATGATTCTTCGCTGCGTAAAGGAGCTAATATAGTATTGTTAACTGGAGTAAAGAAGCTTCCTTCTTCTACAGGAGGGTAATTTAAATTTTTATATTCAGCAAGATTTACAACATAAAATTGATGATGTAATTCCCATCCACGTTTTCCTCTGTCAAGTATGTGTCCGGCAATAAAAAATTCTTTCTCGCATAAATTTTCAATGGCTGAAAAAATTCTATCTGACAAACCTAAATATGTCCCTGCTGCTATAATTACCGCGTGTGTATAATTTTCGTTAGCAGCTTCTATCAATAAATCTTGTTCATCGGTTCCTATAAAAATATCAAATCCGTGAAGATTAAATCGATGAATCATAAAATCTGACAAATTAATAGAAATTTCCTTAGCCCAGCCACTTGCATATGTTTCTGTAAGATCGTGTATACAGCAAACAACGTTTTTCTTTTTACTATTAGTAAACCTAGTTACTGCCATCTTGGATACCTATCTAATTCTTTTAAAAATTTATCTTGAAATAATTGCCATACGGTTTGTTTAGTTCCTCGATATTCCACATCTTTGATGCGTTTCATTTGTCCCGTAGATTCCATTGCAGGTGCAAAAATTTTATGTACTAATTTCTGTGTACCACTGTCGTTTTGATTTGTAGTAATATAAAGATTAGCCCACGGTGGTGCCCATTCTATACAGATTGGAATTAAAAATTGGCTAGTAACGTGTTGATGTGTTACTATTTCATTCTTAGTTCTTAGACTACGATATGGCAATAGGTCACTGAATACACAGGTTCGAACTGCTATTCTATAACTATCCTTCCCCATCACATCATCAAAACTATGTGCGGCAACACTACCTACAGCTACATCATTATAGTATAAAATCCATACCTGCTTTTCACGTTCGTTATTAAAACAATCAACTAACATTTTTTGACTGGCATTATTTTCAAATCCTCGAGATTTAGCATTATTATAAAAATCAGTTAGATCTAAATCCGGATTCCAAGAAATTACTTGATACATTTTGCCTTCTCAATAAAATCACTTGGATAATTTGTTCTAAAACTTTCCCAACACAGATCTTGCAAGAGAGTCAACGGCTGGGGATCATTCCAACTGATATTTAATTTTTCAGTATGTTTACGCATTTCTGCTTGTCTATTACTGTGTATATGACTAACGTGATCTTTAATAGATATCGGGCCTTCACTTTCGTGATAACAGAAAAAATAATTTATACTTTTTAATTTTCCATCAACTAAAAAATAACTGCTAGGATGCATACTATATTTGTATAATCCTAGACTTTTATGCGCTGTGAGAATCGCCAACATTTGATCTTGCCAATCTGGCAATACGCTGTCGTAATTCTCTGTTAGGCATCCTGCTCGATTCCAAAAATCTAAACCATCTATAGCTAGATAAATTTTTTGTTTTGTGTGATCTATTTCTAAAATCTTGGGTACTTTATCTTCATATTTCCAAGCCATTTCTATAAGATATTTTACTTCTCGATCCCATTTGGATTTCATTAAATCGGGATTGATAACTTCATTCTGACCTTTATGATATTCGCTGTCGTTATGATACCATTGCACAAATGTTTTTTTGTCTTTAGAAATAAGACTTGTGTAAATTAAATTATTTCTCCAAGGCTCCTGTCCGGGGACCCGATTGTAATAATATTCGTATTCCATAGTATACATTTAATTTATCAATAAATATCGAGTACTAAAAATAATATAGGACTATAATGACCGATCAAACCGTATCACTATGTGAGATCTGCTATCGACATATTCCAGCAGAGCGATTTGAAAAAAATGGATCAATGTGTCTGAGTAAAGTTTGTCCGAAGCACGGATATCAAGAAGCTGTTTTAGATATTGATGCTGAATTTTATAAAAGTCAAAAATATCAAAGAAGGACACCTAGTTCTTATTGGTTAGATGTTACTAATCGCTGCAACTTAGACTGTCCACATTGTTATCAAATACCCGATAATAATAGTAAAGATCCGGGCATCGATTATTTGTTGAGTCAAGTTAAATCTTGGCCCGATGATGGTTTGCCTATAAGCCTCGTTGGCGCTGAACCGACTGTGAGGAAAGATTTAGCAGATTTAATTTTAGCCATACAATCCTTACCTGGAAAATCAAGGACTATAATTGTAGTGACCAACGGTGTGTATCTAGCAAAATGGGAATACGTAAAAAGATTCGAAGGTATAAAAAATTTAAAATGGACTTTTGGTCTGAACCATCCCGATTATAACGGTGGACCTATTAGAACAAAACAAATGGAAGGCTTAGAAAATTGTGTTAAACTCGGCCTTGAAATTAAAACATTAACCTATACATTGGCAAACTTAGAACAATTATCCGATGTTCTAGAAGAAATGCAGAGCTTTCATAAAAGGGGTATCTGTCATAACGCTAGAATACAAGTAGGAGTTAATATAGGTCGTGTTCCCGAAGAAACCGAGGACAGTGAATTGTATCTGTCAGAGCTTGTAAAAGCCGCTGAAAAAATCTGCAAAGAAAAAAATTGGACTTTTATTCCTGATATGATAACCGGTAATCGAACACATTATGCTGTAGATATCAACGGAGCTGAACACAAATTTATTAAATGGTGCGATGTCAAAACTATTGATCTCGAAGAAGTGCAGAGCGAATCGTGGGCAGAAATAGTCCCTGGAAAACCAATGTCTACATTATTACATCAGGTAATTTTACGAGATCAAGCAATTAATAAAGGATTACCCTTATTTGATACTATACCTAAAAAATATCGACGACAGGATATATGAAAAAGTTAGAAGATACACTATCTCTCTGTGAACATTGTTATAGGCACATTCCTGCTGTACGGTTCGAACGTGACGGTCAAATCTGGTTGAGTAAAAAATGTAAGTGGCATGGAGAATCTGAGCATCTTGTTGAACCTGATGCAGAATTTTATTTAAATTATAATTACCCAAGAGAAGCACTAAACAGTTATCTTATCGATGTAACAAATCGATGTAATTTAAATTGTCCTAATTGTTACCAAATGCCAGATAATCTAAGCAAAGATAGGCCTATCGAATATTATCTAGAACTTATTAAATCTTGGCCAGACAACGGATTTCCCGTAGCATTGTGCGGTGCCGAACCCACTGTTAGAAAAGACCTACCTGAGTTTATCTCAGCTATACAATCACTGCCTGGTAAACCTAGGAAAATAATGATACTAACAAATGGTGTTAGATTTTCTGAAAAAGAATATACAGCACAGTTTTCTAATTTTGAAAATGTTATGTGGACCATCGGTTTGAATCACCCCGATTATCAAGGCAGTACTGTAAGACAAAAACAGATGGAAGGTATTGCAAATTGCAAAGAATATGGGTTGAACATCAAAAATGTAAGCTATACCTTAGAACATCTAGGGCAGTTAGAATATTGTTTAGAAGAGATGCAGCAGTTTGGCGTAGAAATATGTGAACAATATCGTGTAAGATGCGGTGCAGACATTGGTAGACATCCTGGGGGACCTAAAATATTTTTATCAGATCTAATTAGAGAAACTAAAAAGATCTGTGAAAAAAATAATTGGTCATTCGAATGGGAAAAATATCACGGAAATCGAGCTCATTATGCAGCATCAATAAATGGATTATTCTGTAAAATCATTCAATGGCCGGATGCTAGAACTTTAGATCTATCAGAAGTTCAAACAGAAGCTATTGCTGACATATTACCAGGAAAACCCCCAAGTCCTTTAGTGCATCAAGTAATTTTACGAGACGGAGCAGTAAACAAAGGCCTACCATTGTATGACGTTATACCTCAGGAGTATATAGATAATTATGGCAATAAAAGGAATAGATAATCGCCCTTATTTTGATTTAGAACCTTTTCTTGATATGAAAGGATTTGATTCTCTACAACCCGAAATTTACAAAGGATTTGCAGAAGCCAGAGAATACGCCAAAGAAGGAACTTGGATGGAACCAGGATTCACTTTTAAAGATATGAGTTACAGATTACATTGGAAACCTATCTACGAAGCAATGAAAGAATTTCACGAATTACCCGATGATAATCCTATCAAAATAGCAGGAATAGATCTTTACAAAGATTTTAAAAATTATAAACAAAGAAACAAATTCACTAGATATTTAAAAATGGCCATGGGCGCATATGATCCCTATATCTATTATTTTTTATGGGAAGAAGGATCGTGGGATGATAGAACTGCAAAGCGTACACTCACCGAAGAAGCTACTTATTTTCCTAATACAGTGTTATGGGTAGAAAATTTAATAAAAAATAATATATTTGAACACATAGGTAGAGTGATATTTTTTCATTGCGAACACGATGGAATACCTTTTGAGCATCGAGATCTAGATGCTAGACACGGAATAGATAAAACTTTTCCACACAGAAATGAGTTTATACATATAAGACCAAACACAAAGAAATCTTTTTATATTTGGGATCCCGAAGCAAAAAATAAAACTTATCTCAATACTCGTGCTGCCTGGTGGAACGATCAGGATTGGCACGGTGGAGAAAGAATTATGGAACAGAGTTACAGTCTTAGAATAGATGGGAAATTTACAGATGATTTCCGAAAGAAATTAGGTATTGATCATCTCGAGGCATATTAATGAAATTCATAGGTAATTATAAAAGTTGGATCACCGAAGATCTTTTAAATCATTTAAAAAATTGCGAAGGCGACACCGTTCCTGTTTGGCAGCCCGAAAGATGGTGCGGTCATCCGTTATTAGATGAATATCGAGAATTGGCTAGACCTGGTTATTCCAATAGATCTCATAATTTTCAACAGTTCAATGCTAGGTCAAGAGATATGCAGTCTTTTCAAATAACCTTGCCTGATCTTCCTAAAAAAAGAGATATGACCGTTTGGTGGTTTGTAAAGCTATTACCAGGACAAATGCAGGCCATGCACATAGATCCCCATCTTCTAGATGTTAAAAATCCTGTAAGATATACAATGTTTCTACAGGATTTTCAACCGGGGCATATATTTGTCTATGATGACAAAATGATTAACAATTATTCAGCGGGCGATTTATATGAATGGAGTGATCCTATGATAGTACACGGTGTTGTTAACATAGGATATAATACTAGATACACATTACAGATTACATTGCATGATCATTCATAACCTAATATATGAAACATCCAATTAGGTCTAAGGCTACTGTTTATACCGTTGTGCCAATTTTTATAATCATCCCACTTTATTATAAATCCTTCTTTGCAAGAATAATAATGTTGATCTTCAATTATGAAAATTTGTCCTGGGGCAAAATCTTCAATTATAATAGTGTATCTTAAAATATTACCTTCTTTAAGATATTCAATTTCTTGATCATCAACATCCCAGTGCCAAGGTGCTAAACAGCCCGGATCTAATCTACTAATCCAGGATCTATGAATTCCTTTAAGTTCTAATTTTTCTTTGTAAAAATCCTGAATAGAAATATTAAAATCTTTATGCGGATAATAGTTTATCCACTTTATTGACTGCATATTAAAATCAGCTGCTTTCCATTGATTAAAAATTTTTTCGTAATGAGGGTTATCAAGGTTCCAGCGATCTCTGTTAACCGTGACTTCACTGCCCGAATTGGTTTTTAACTGTGATATTATTTCTGGCCAGTTAATCATAATGAAGTACAAGTTCTTTTGGAATTATAGATTTCAGATCCTCTAAACATTCACTTTCTATATAAAATTTTACATTTTTTCCATCTGAACTAAAATTACAAATTTGTTGTTGTTGATTTTTTTTATTCAACCAAGGACTGATGATATTATCAAATATGAATCTAGTTTCTTCCATATCTTCTATCGAGGACTTTATTTGAACAAAAAACGGATTTATTAGTTTAATGTCTTTTAACAACTCTCTCACTACTAATTGATATCGTTCTCTATTACCAAAATTTGTTGCGGTATGTAAATTCCCGGCATTCATATAATACCAATATCCGTCATTTACAAAATTATGCATAATTTTATTTTCTAGATCAATCAAAAAAGAATTATTGCCGCAAAGATTAAGATGATACCTGTTGTCTATATCAGCATGGCTACCATAGCATTGTCCTTGTTTTAATAAAATTATTCTTGCTTCACCGATCGAAAATGGAAGACTATTTAAAATTTTTTCCCAAACTGTATTAGTGTATATGTCTTTAATTTTCCAAGGATCATAAAAAAATCGACCAGTGGGCTCATTAAGAGGTATCTTGAAATCACAGTCGGGTAGATTGTTAAGAGCCGAAGAAATTAATTCTATATCGATAAAATATTCTGTTTTTTTAAACATTACTAAATCGTTGTTGATAATACTCTGACAGAGCATCTTCTGGCCATTTAATATAATTTTTTATAGTATCTATAAAAAATTTCTCAAAATTAACAGAGTCTCCCTCGACTGCATCGTTGAATCTTTTGAAAGATTCTTTTCCTATCATGCCTTTCAAAATTGACCATTTTACATATGGATTAGATTTTTCTACACAGGCATAGAAATCAAAAGTTTTCAATTTATTATTTTTGTCTAAAAAATAGCAATGAGGATATAAACTCATTTTGTAATGACCAGAATCAATTAAATCGTCTAGAATTTGAAACATTTGATTTTTCCAGGTAGGACAAATATCGTTAATGTTTTCGTCTTTATGTAAAATATTGTTAAGAGTTATATTATTCCATTCTAAAAAAATATATTTTTTCTCTTTATCAATCTCTATTAATTTTGGACACCAATCATATTTTTGAAACACAGTTAAATATTTACATTCTCTTAAAAAAAAGAAATCAACGAGTTCTTGGGTATAGTAAGGTCTGTCATATTCTGTTTTTTGATAGGATTCATCAGCATTCCAACTCATGCATAATATATCGCCCATTGAACTGATTCGGGGTGTATATAAAAGATTAGACGAGCAAAGAACTCCATCCGATATTTTGAAATAGTATTTCCAGTTGTCTATATTCATCATAACCTATTTATAAACTGGTAAGTAATGTATAAACATTTATGAATTCACCGATAATAGAAATTAAATCCACACAAAAATCTAATACATTTGATATTAGATGGACTCCTAATAACGTCTGCAATTTTAAGTGTCGTTATTGTTTCCCAGACAGCAATACTGGAGATTTTGGAAGTCCAAAAAATATAGATCTAACAATTAAAAATTTTAATTTTCTTTTAAATCAGTACAAAGAAAAGTTAGGAAAAACAAGAATACATTTAAAAATAGCCGGTGGTGAGCCGACCCTTTGGAGAGACCTAGATGTTTTTATTAAAGGGATCAAAAAAGAAAATAATGTTTATGTTTCATTAATTACGAACGGATCTAGAACTATACGGTGGTGGAAAGAACATGGACACATAATAGATAACGTTCATTTAACACACCATGTTGCTCAAGCTGATCTAGATCATACTATTGCTGTTGCTGATACTATGTATGATCTAGGAAAAAAAATTACAGTTAAAGTTTTAATGGATCTTACCTGTTGGGATAAGTGTGTTGAGGCTGTAGAATATTTAAAAAGAAATAGTAAAAATAGATTCATTATAACAGTTGCAGAAGTTATAGAACCCGAAATTATTAACTTGGTAGAAACTAAAATACTAACAAAAAAAGATTTTAAGTATTCTGAAGAACAGAAAAAATATTTGAAAAAAGGGTTACGAAGAATTCCGGGGCCTTGGTGGTTTTGGAAAAACAAAGATTTAATTACTTCGGGTGAAATTAGACTTTATGAAAGTATTGCTACATTAGAAGATGGTAGCAAACTAAAGGCTAGATCAGAAACTTATATAAACAGAAATTTAAACAACTTCAGAGGCTGGAGTTGTAATATCGGAATTGAAGGAATCTTTATTGATTGGAAAGGTGATATTAAAGGTTCGTGCAATGAATTTATATATGGTTTAGATTATTACTATAATATTTTAGATGAAAATTTTACAGAAAAATTTATTCTTAATCCCGTTCCAGCAATCTGTAGTAAATTTAGCTGCTACTGCTCTCCCGAGACTCATATTAGTAAGACTAAGATTTAATAGCCCATTCTCTTTCTAAACACCAAAAACATTTGCCACATAAAGGAATATACTGTCCTTGCTGATAGTTTTTGTAATTAATATTTTCAAACGTACCTTCACAACTTCTTGTTAAGTCAAATAATCCTTTGAGATTTCTATTTTTATATTGTTTATAAATCCAAGACTTGTCCACAAATCTAAATGGATGACAACTTAGCCCTCCCATGTGTTTCGTTATGGCCATCCTAAAATTTTCTTTAGAAGGATCAATATCTCTTTTAGACATTCTGTTATCTAATTCTATTGGAGGATTACGAGTTACTGCATTATAATAAGCATTTAAGTTTTCTTTTATTCCTATGTACTCTGCAAATGACCGTATCTCAATAATGTCACCGCTATTCAATTGTCCGTATTCGTCTACAATAGTCGGACCTGTCGAACCCCACTCTATATCTGGTGGTATGAAATTTGTATGCCTTTTAAATTTTATTGATGGAAATCTATCTACTAACCAATTATAAACATTCAAACTATCATATTCTTGCCAAGGCTTTTCTTTCCAGCACCTAATATGACTAATACAATGAACTGTTATATTTTTATCACTGATAAGTTCACATAAGATAGTAGCTAACATTGCACTATCTGCACCCCCGCTTAGACTAATAGCAATATTTTTCCAATTAAAATCTAGAGGAATATAAACATTATCAACATCATGTATGATGTTTTTATATTCACTGTTTTCGTATAATTCTCTAATCATTTTTAAACTTTGTTAATGGTATGTCTGCTGCACAGGTGCACCAATCTCTGGTACAAGTGATAGGTTCTTGAGGAATAGTAAATGATCCGTTGTAAATATTACCTAAACTTCCACCTACTCTACAGGTAGCACGATGTACCTCTCCATCCCAATTAATCATCAAACTTTCTAAACCAGCATTACATGTCCAGCCTCTAAACTGATTCAAGTGAAGTTTAATAACATCATTAGCATGAATTATTTTCTCATCGTCGATTCTACAATTAGGTTTGACTGTAGCATCGTGCGCTAATAACCATTGCAAATCTTCTCCGTCATATTTTAAATCGTCAAATATATTATGATCTCCTTCAGTCCAGCGGATTCTTCTCACAGCATATCTGATACCCAATTCGTTGAATTTTTTGACCACGGTTTTTACCTGGGGCATGTAATTATGATGTGCCATTACATTGACCAAAAATTCTCTTTCAGTATTATCATAATATTTTAATATGGTATCGACAATTCTAGTATATTCTTGTTCGAAATGTAGACTAAATACAATATAATTGTAGAACATTTCATTATCTAGATACCAACGATATCCCCTAGTACCATTGGTAGTAATATTGATCCAGAAAATGTTTTTGCGTTTGAAATAGTCTAGTAGATCCTCTATGTCAGGATGCACACAGGGCTCGCCTCCTGTTAAGCTGATACGCAACGGTTTTCCTATTTCACATAATCTGTCAACTGTTTTTTCTAAAATGTTAATATCAGTGTGAGGACTGAAGTTATCGTGAATAGAACTAGGACAATAACTACAATCATAATTACAACGCTTACCTATATTCCATTCGATCTTAATTTGATCTTGATGAGGCCAGACTGATGTTATCTTATTCATGCTTCATAATTTCTAAAAGTTTTGAATGCTTTAACATATGATCAAAATACATATCGCTGTCAAAAAAATCAATAGCTCTTACAGTTACATCATTGCCTATAAATTCTCTACTCCAATTTAATTTGCAGATATGATTGGGAATATACCAATCGCCAAGATTATTATGATACGATAAAAAATCATCAGTAATAATAATTTGTCCTAATATATAATTTCCCAGAGCTATATTATTAAGATTTTCTAAATTTACATTTTTTGATTTAGCCCAATAATAAAAATCTTTTTCTTCAAATCTTCGGTAAGGATTTTCAGGATGAAAATGTATATGCGTTTCGCTGCTAATTGTTGTTTGTAATACCAGCTCGTCTAGATTATCGTTGTTTCGAGAAATTTCCAACCATTCTTTACCTCTGGTACCGTAACCTAATAATAAATCACCCCATTTAAATTCCGTCGTTAACCAAAGTTTATATTCTTCTTTAATTGGTACTTTACTTTCATAGTCTTTGACAAAATTAATAGCACGATTATATTCTGGTATCGGATCATCTATTAAATTTTCTATATTGTGTATTAACAAATTAATAGTCTGCCATGTTTCGGGTGCTTCATTTTCTAATTTTACAAACAAGGAATGAAGATGATTTAATTTAATGTTATCGACTGGTTTATGAATTTTTGTTACACCTACTAAATCTAAATAGTAATTTAATTTTTCTAATGCCAAATCTACATTAATATCAGACATAGGATAGATTTTAAATTCTGATTTTTTACTATGAATTTCCTGCCAAATATGTTGCACTGGATTATCATTTAATTGAAAATAAACTTCAAAAGATTTACCCTTTGATTCAAATGTTATCTTTGCAGTATTTTTTCCGATTCGATTTCTATAATTTTTGTTCATGATATGTAAGACTCAAATTCTGGTGTAATTTTTTCAAATGGGCCTTGTTTTCGACTAAGATCTAATCTACGATTAAATTCAATACAATCTTTCCAGAGATGATTCTCATCTCCTGAATTTATAAAGTTAATAACTCCCTGTATCTGTTTATAAGTTAATTGTTCTAACATAGGATGTTCTTTAACTAATTTAAAATCTCGAACTCGACTTTTAACTTTTTGCAATCTTTCTATTGCCGTTAATTGTAGTTCTTTTGGCATTACCTGAATGGATAACACATCAGGATAACGAACCATGTTGGTATAGAATACAATTCCTAAATTATCTAAGAAATGTTCTATCATCTTATCTAATATCATAATGTTACTGACCTGTACAGCAACGGCTCCTACTATCCTACTAACATTTGGAATTTTTTGAATTTGTTGTATATTATTGACAACCGTATCCCAATCACTGTTGCCACGTATATAATTATAAACTTCACCAATTCCATCTAATGAAACGTTGACTGCAACACTTCTAAATTTAGGCCAATATTCATGAACAGTTCTTCCGCCCTTAATTCCTAATACCGTGGCATTTGTTGCATACTTGATTTCTATTTGATTTCCGTAAGGTTCTAACATATCTAATATTCGATAATGTTGTGGATCCATTAACGGTTCGCCTCCTGCGAATTCGACACGGCGAAAATACGGTAGTAATTTTTCAAAACTGTTCCACCAATTAGGATTATTCTCAAATTTATCTAACAGAGGCTTATTTTCTAAATTATGATCTTTTACTAATTGATATATAACTTTTCCCGAATCTTTATAAAAATCTTTAATTTCTTTCCAATCATTCCAACTGGTACTGTCTCCCGGATGACACATACGACACTTCAAATTACATAAATTATTCAACTTCAATTCCATTGTAGGAATTTCAAATGGCATAGAATAATCTTCATTTAAAGAGTCTAGAGCATCGGGATACAAATTAATACGAGACTCCGGAATAATTCCTGTGATATGTCTTTGTCTTAGGCTTTCAACGCCTTGGTCTTCTAAATTAAAACATGGTTCGCATTCAGCAGGTCTTTCTCCATTTAACACCTGCTTACGAATACGTTTCATTGTTGAATTATTCCATATTTCTTCTAATGTTTGATTTTGAATATTACCAATTGGATGACTTCGGCAGCAGACTTGAATCGCTCCATCTTCTCTGGTAGCTAGTCCTGTAAAAGGATGCATACAAAATGTTTCACTTTTAATAGGAATTATTTTTTTCATGCTTTTCTAAATATCTAATTAAAGGACTAACGCCTACAGGTTCGCCGTTTCTTAATGCTAGGTAAATTGATTTTGTCGGGGTTAAATTAAAATCTTCACAGACTTTGTGATACCTTTTTCCATGAGTATACCAAAGATAATCGCAAGGTAGATTTTTTAAAAAGTGTAGTCCGATCATCGCCAATGCTCGATTGTTCATAGAAAAATTATTCATAATGGTAATACTATCATTATTATGTTGACGAGACCATCTAAGACCAATTCGATTCCATCCTAGTCCTAATCCTTTGCTTAAACTTATGCCAACAGAAGAAATTGCAGGATGATCGAAGTTAAATTGAATATCTCTACAACAGGTTATCCAGGCTCCGTCTATATGAACCGGTATGTTTTTCTGTAAACATCGTTCTAATATCAAATCTAAATGAGGATGTTTATCTGCAATTCGAGGAAATGGCATCGCTATGATCAACGGTACGTCCGGAATTAAATTATCAACATCTACAAATTTTGCAAGATTCAATCTTTGATGATATCTATAATCGTCTCTCAACGCTTGCACAGTTCCCTGCATATACAGATTATCTATGAATTGAGTGCAACCGTTTATTATATCAATTCGAGAATATTTTTCAAAACCCTGTAATTGATTTAATTTGCTCTGTCGAATCCAATTAACAAATGTATTTTTAAAATTCAAATAGACGTTGTCGGAAATATCTTTATCCATCTTTCCATCTAAGACATCATTGATCAATGATTCAATTTTGAAATCGCTAAGGGGCTGAGGTCTTTCTACTTCTAAAAAGTCTTGAGAATACTCATGAGCTATTTTGATCCGATCCATGAAATATTTAGTTCATTAACTGCGCATATAAATATTTGATGATTCGAGAAAATGAAATCTTTTGGCTCCAAGACGAAAATTCTAAAATTGGAAAATGGCAAAGACAGATAACTGATATCACAGGAAGTCCTAGTTTTTGTGCTTTGCCTTGGATACATCTCGCCACTCGCCCTAACGGCGATGCAAGACTTTGCTGTGTGACTAATGCCTCAGGAGCGCACACCGGAGACTATGCGGTAGGACTTGTGAAAAAAGAAAATGGAGAACCGGCAAACTTTGGCAGAGAATCTCCTCTAGAAGCTTTCAATAATCGATACATGCAGGATGTTAGAAAAACTATGTTGGCCGGAAAAATTCCCGCTAGTTGTTCTAAATGCTTTGAGGAAGAAAGCAATGGGGTTGTTAGCAAACGTCTTTGGGAAATGTATGAGTGGCATAGAGAAAATTTAGATTTTCGACAGTTGATAGCTGATACATCAGAAGATGGAGTGGTGCCTCCAGTCATAAGATATCTAGACCTAAGATTAGGACATACCTGTAACCTCAAATGCATAATGTGCAGCCCCCACGACAGCAGTCGATGGGTGCAAGATTATGAAAAACTTGTAAAGACGGCGAGCAGCGAAGTTGTTTTGCAACAGATCAAATGGGACGCTGGATCTTTCAACAATAACTGGTATGAAAAACCAGAATTCTGGAATGATGTTTTCGATCAGATTCCTAATATTAGTCAGATATATTTCGCCGGCGGCGAACCTCTAATGATCAAAGAGCATAGAAGATTCTTAGATGAGATTATTCGTAGAGGTTATGCTGATCGAATTAGTCTAAGATATAATAGTAATGGTATATTTGTTAATGAAGATATCATTGAAGTATGGTCTAAATTTAAACAGGTAAGGTATGCCTTTAGTATAGACGCTGTAGGAGAAAGAAATTCTTACATACGATATCCCACAGACTGGAATGATATAATTCGCAGTCTCGGATTAATGGATGATGCTCCGGATAATGTTCATTGTGCAATAGCCTGTGCAGTACAAATTTTTAATATTAAACATATTATAGATTTTGCTAAATGGAAACTTGAACAAAATTTTAAAAAAATCAATAAATTTAATTTCGATGGATTTGAAACAGGCGGCGGAATAATAAACCTGCATTTACTTTATATCCCAACATTTCTAAGTGCTAGATTGTTGCCTAACCAGGATAAGCAAGAAATAAAACAACAGTTTGAAGATTTCAAACAATGGCTTTGGGATAATTATAGACAGGATGATAACTTTTGGAAAGATAATCCCTATGGCTGGCAACGCTGGGAAGGTATATTAAAATTTGTTCTGGCTGAAGATCATTCTCATCTACTGCCTGATTTTAAAGAATATGTTGAAAAAATGGACAGCATCAGGAACACAAAAAGCAAAGAAATATTTCCCGAATTAGCTCACTTACTTTAATGATTCATTTGTTATAAATTGATCTTTAGGATTACTGATTATATCAGGAATCTTTCCGCAAGTTCGAACACATGTGATCAATTTTTCTTCTTTCCAGTAATAGTCCCAGACTGTTTGATACTCGTAAGAATCTATTATTTCTTTTATAGTTTTCTTTTCACCGTTTATGGCATCGTTGCCGCCTAGAGATTCTACTAATTTGTGATACTGAGCTAGTATTTCTTTTCTAACTGAAACCAATTCTTTTTCGTGATCAATAGGCAAATACGGAATCATCGCTAACCAACAACAGGGAAAAACTAAACCTTGGGCAGTAATATAAATCTCTTTATTGGCCAATGCAAAACAATCAATTTCAGATTCAGACACAATTTTCTTATAATTTTCTATAGTTTTTTTATCAATAAATTTTATTGTGCTCCACTGACTAGGTTCTAGATAATGAGTTACCTTTCCTTTTTTATCATACACGGGAAACTTAGTATCTATTACCCAGCGACTACTGTCTTTCATTGTAAAAACATTAAAATTAAGATCTTTTGCTAATTGTTTTGCATCGTCTACTTGATGCTCGTTGTGCTTGAATCTTAAATAAGCCCATTCGGCATTGCCTCCCGAAGAAATAAATGCTCGAGCATTTTCTATTATCTTATCAAAATCGGTGTTTATTCTATATAATTTGTGTGTATCTTTTAAACCATCTAACGCAAAAATAACAGAATGATTTGATGGTAACGTTTTTGCTAATTTTTTCCACCATTCTGTAGACCTTAAGCTACCATTAGTATGGATTCTAATTTGTATGCTAGGTTTGATCTTCACTGTGTATTCTATCATCTCTATCAAATCATTGTTCAATAGAGGATCTCCATAGTTTCCACAGAAATATATTAGTCTTACTTGATTAATAACTTCTTCTGAAATTATTGTCTTATATCGATCCAATGACCAATTTTCTATTTTTATCAAAGGATTCTCTATTTCGCCATTTATATTTCTAGTACACATAGGACAGGAAGCCTGACAATTATTTGTGATTTCAAGATGTATTTGATTTAGTTCTTTAAATTGAAACATTTTCTTTAATTTGATTTTCTATTCTTGTAAAGGGTGTATCTTTGCTGCATAATATCACACAAACAGGTGAAGTTTTATTTTGCCACTCCCTATACCAAATGGTTTGCCAAATAGGGTTTGACAAAATTTTCTCGATACCTACTTCAAGAGCATTTAAATTTTCTAAACCGCCAAGTTCTTTTATAATTCTAAATGTTTCTTGTTGAGCATGATATCCAGCATCTACCAATGAAGATTCTTCATAGACTTTATATTTTATGTAAAGATCTTTGTCGTAGTTTGCATAAAGAAAACTACCTAATAAACAACAGGGCATTACAGTGTAATGTGCATCTATATAAATTTCTTTTCTGTCTAAAACAAAACAGTCAATATCTGTAGCATTGTTCCAACTTTGATAACTTTTTAGATCTTTCTTATCAACAAATTTAATAGGACTATATTCTGGCTGATCTAAGTAGTGACTGACATTACCGCTTTTGTCCAAAACGGTAAATGTTTTTCCAAATCTTTTGCTGTTTTTTACAGCGAAATTTGAAAAACCAAGTTCTTTGGCAATTTCTTTAGCTACCTGTACCTGATGTTCATTATGTTTAAATCTTATAAACATCCATGTGGCCTTACCCCCTGCCGAAATAAAACTTTTAGCATTCTGTATTATTTTATTAAAATCTGTTCCTATTCTATATAAGTGATGAGTATCTTCCAATCCATCCAAAGCAAATTCTACTTTATGATTTATAGGTAACGCTTCTGCCAATGATGTCCACCAGTCATGATTTCTAGCACTTCCGTTAGTAAAAATAGATATGTGTATATTAGGATTTTGTTGCTTGGTATATCTACATATTTCGATAAGATGATTATTTAAAATCGGTTCTCCGAAATCTCCGCAAATATCCAAATTTTCTAGATTTTTTATAATATCGCTGACAAAAATATTTTTAAAATCTTCCAAAGACCAATCGTTAAATTTTAGATTAGGATTCTGTATACCCCCATTAATGTTTCTTAAACACATAGGGCAGGATGCTTGACACCTATTCGTAATTTCAATTTGAACGCTTTTCAGCTCAGTATAATTAAACATTTGTAGAATAATTTAATTTTTTCTGTACATAAGTCTTAATGTGATCTAAATATTTTTGATCAGCATTATCGATAGAAGTTATTTTCTTGTCGTAAACGTCTTCATATTTGTCTGTTTCATAGTACAAGAATAATCTATCAGTTAGGAAAGGATTACAACCCCTAAGTCCTTTAAATCCGTTTTCTGAATAAAATATTTTTACCAATTCTTCTGCCTGATACCAATTCATAGATTCATGTTGCCATATAACAATATCATTTCTTGTACTGCCAACACCCCCACCTCGGGGTGTTGTTGATTTAAAAACTACATTGCCTGAATTATCTCTAGACACTTCGTAACCTGAATTTTGTCTCGATTCTAATTTTATTAGACCGTTATTGACCAGTTCTTTGGTAAAGCGACTCTGATTAGTCAGTGTTTCGTCATAATCGGGAACTTCTAAAATATGAGCACTAGCACTTTGACGTAACCAATGAGTGTTAAGCCATTGTAATGACTCATTCCATGACTCAACGCTTTCGCCTGGTATACCGCATATCATTTGTATATTCGCTCTGTAACGCTTAGGTGCATTAATATCTGTATACTTTTGAAATTCTAATAATCCCTCTTTAAGTTTATCGGGGTCCATTCCTTTACGAATAATTTTACCGGCCTCTCTATTAAAAGTTTCTATGCCCATCGAGTGACCGAGAAATCCTAAACGTATATATGTGTCCCAGTGTGACCGATGTTTGACCACTAGGTCCCCTCTAGCGAACCCGCAGATCCAAGGATTATATCCTAACTCATCAACTGCTTCTGCATATTTCTGCAATTTTTCAGGACGATCATTAAATGTCTCATCCATTACACGCCAATTTTTGATACCCCATTTTTCATAACCTAGTTGTAACTGTCGTTTAAATTCTTCTTTACTAACACTAACATCTTTACTTTGTCCTATTATAGGAAAATTACAATAGGTACATTCAAACATACAACCCCGAGCAGTTTCAATCTGGGGACATTCGTAGGGTAACATAAAATCTCTGTCTTCATAATCTACAAGATAAGAATTCAAAGGCGTACTAGGATAATGGTGCAGACCTCTAATGACTTTTTTACTACCGAAAAATGCAGGGTCTGTGATTAATGGGGCTCCTAAAGTTCCTATGAGATGTCTACATAGAGACAAGATTGCATTTTCTCCGTAGCTGTCAACCCAATAGTCTACATTTTCAGCAGGGGTTACTAAGGCGTTATTACCTCCAACTACTATAGGAATGTCTGGATAAGACTTCTTCAACCAACTGATGAAATCGTTTAAGTAAGGACTCCACGGATTTAAAAATGCTGTTCCGAAACAAAACATAACTGTCTTATTTGATACACGCATTTTGACTAGTTCTTGTAATTCTTCTAATTGCCAAAATGCTGTAAAGTCTACAACTTCGGCATCCCATCCATGTTGTCTGAGGAACGTAGCCACTCGATGGGGCCATAAAGTTCGTTCCCATCTTTTTCCTGTCAATGAAAAAAACATGACGTGGTTCATTTTCTACCTATTATCATAAATCTTTTATACAAAGGAAGTTTTAATTCACATTTATGTTCCACCTTTATATGACTCTGCTCTATAAAATGTTCTAGATTATCAGCAGGACGAATATGTTCAGGAATAGAATAATCGTTGCTCTGTAAAACTATAAGACTAGTATCTGGAAGATTTGATAACCATAGATCATATTGACCTTGACTTATATGTTCACAACTAGTATTGATAATTATATCTGCTGAAGATTCTATGAGACACATGTCTGCAGTAATTGCCGAAAACCTACCTTCTATTTCTTCTGTCTTATTCATCATCTTAGCGATAGATTCACACTCTGGATCTATATCTATGCTGCGAATGTGATCGACAGGAATAGCACTTTGGAATAGCATACTGGCTAAAGTGCCTACCCACCCACCGTGAATGTCGACATTGATAGGGAAGTTCATTGTTTTATTGCGCTCGGGATAGATTACATGTTCTAATGTTTCAATCAACCATTCTTTGCTACGCATTTGTCCTCGCCAGAATGCATCGAGGGTACGCATAGGATCCTTGCTTTCACGAATAGCACACATCCAATAATGTAGATGATCTAAATCAATTTTCATTTGTAAAAATCTTTTATTAAATTTGTATTATCAAATAATTTTCCAGACTCGTAATTTTTAATAGCAGTTTGAATTATATCGTGTACTAGATGATTTTTTAAATCTCCGGACAAATGATTGGGGTCATCGCTATTCATAAACTGTTCAAAGGTATAGTTTATCATACCAATCGAAGCTAAACTAGGTCTGATTTCAACTCCGTTTTTCCACCTGTAATGATAAGTGCAATTATCAAATGAAAACCCGTTGTCATTCCATTCTTTAACCTGTCCATAGGACCAAAGATGAATTATTTTTTGATTGTTTATTAATGAAGGCAATATATTATTATCGATATACTGTAATAAAGAAATATATTCTATTTCATCTTTTTCGGGATAGGAGAAATATTTATAATATTCTCTGGCAGCTTGCCAAATAGCCTTACTATCTGGTATAAAATAATCTTGGGCAGTGTGCCATATTAATTTATTTTTTTCAAATGCAGAAGAAGAATTTATTCTTCTAATTTTTTCATGAAACAATCTTCCAGGAAGAGTCCAGACCAAAATGCAAACATCAGGCAGATTCCCCGATCGTATTTTAGGATTTAATTGATGTAATAAAAGATCCCATACCGAACTTCCTCCATATCCTAAGTTTGTTATTTCATAAGATTTAGATAATTTTTGGATATAAGTTTCATAACCTGGAAGTAATTTTCCTGTGATTTTATCAGCACAAAAACTGTCTCCAAAAAATCCTAAAGTTGTTTTTTTAAATTTACTCATTTTTACATTTAGGAATTTTACTGTCTGCCGAGCTAACACAACTTGGTGTTATGCAAATTTTTGGTTGATCAAATAATTGAAACCCCTTACTTAATGTACCTAAAGGAACATCATGACAACTGTAACTTCTTTTTACTTCGTCGCTGCGTATTATAACACTTTGATATCCAGAATTACAAACCCAACCTTTGAAATTATTAAACTTAAATGCGTTGAATCTTTCAGCCTGATCAAATAGATATTCTGTTCCTTCTGCATCATAAAGTGCTATCTGATGTATATCTTCGCCTTGAAAGTTTTGAGGGAATCCAGTCTGCATAATATCTAACATCTCTTCAGTATAACCTTCTACTATAAAACTTGCTGTAGGATCGCTCTGCGGCTTCAGTGTAAGATTGATTCCTCGCTTGTGTAATCTTTCGCAGCGTTCATATAGTTCCCAAAAGTTTTCAGGCACCATGACTTGATTGACAGTGAGGTAAATTCCATCATACATCAATTGTAAACATTTGTCTCCAAATTCTTGTTCTTTGGCAAACTCTGCATGATAACTGGCTGTGATACTTCTGCGCTGCAAGTCGGCTGTGATATCGCAGTAATTTTTCCACCATTTGCTGCCCGGACTGAGATTAGTAGTCATATGCAGGCTTTGATAAACTGTAGATGAACCGTCATCTAAATGTCTTATGAGATCCAATAGCTGTTTGTATGCTGTAGGTTCACCGCCGCTGAAACTCCAATGAAATTGGTTGAATCCGTTGGCGCGGGCCTGACGTTTTATTTCATCAACAGTTTGTTTATAGATTTCTAATTCTTGATGATCAGGTTTATCTGATCTAGCATACGGCCAACAATAGGAACAATTATAATTACAGAAACGGCCCAATATCCAGCTCACCGAAAACAACGGTTGATCCAGCATTGTTCTTTGTCCAAACTTAACAATATTTTGAAATGGAATTTTTTGAAAGTCGTGCGTCATAAACTGCTAATATTTAACCTGTTATAGGTTGCTTTAATAATTTTAAGGTTATATAATATACTTGTGGTCGTCAGTGGAATTGGTAGACCTCCGGCTCGTTGGGAAACGCAGCTAGGGAAAAGGGCACCGTCTTAGACACCGCCTTTGTAGGTTCGAATCCTACCGACCACACCAAATTCTATTATAAGTAGAATACTACTAACTAAAAGGAAACGTTATGTCAAACACAGTAGAACAACTCAAAGCAGCAATGGAAGAATTTTTAGCAGAAGATACAAAGTTCTCAGGCGGTAATTCTGCCGCAGGTACTCGTGCTCGCAAAGCACTTCAAGAGGTAGGCAAATTGGTCAAAGCTCGTCGCAATGAAATCACCGAAGAAAAGAACGCCCGTAAAGAAGCAAAAGCCACAGCAAAGGCTTAATATGGATGACAAGGATATAATCGTCCTTGGCGGGAGTGGCACTGACAGCATCACGGTCACAGATACTGTTACATTAGATCTTGATTTTGGTGCTGCCGAACCTGCACTTTCTTCATCGGGTTTAGGCTCTATTGTATTAGACGATTTTACAAATATGTCAACTACTATTACATTGCCTTCAACTAATTATACCATAGGCGGAAGTGGCGGTATTTACACCACAGGCACGGGCTATAACTGGACATCGACTGCTCCAACTGTTAACATTGATAACGACGGTGTTAATATTAAAGACGGTGGCGATTTAAAGATAGGCGGACATAGTCTTAAAGAATTTATGACTAAAATGGAACAAAGATTAGCCATACTGGTTCCGGACCCGGAAAGATTAGAAAAGTTCGAAGCACTTAAAAAAGCCTACGAACATTATAAGACCATGGAGGCACTGTGCTTTCCTGAAGAGAAAGACGAAAAGAATGATCAGTAGAAAAGAATTTAAGGTCGAAGGTAAAGATATCATCGTTTACGATGGTATTTTTTCTCAACAAGAATTATTTGAAATCTATCTACATATAGATAACAGAGATTATAGAAAACATAATCTAGATGATGTTTTACATCACAACAAGCAAGTAGATGTAAAATGGTCCAGCGAAATTAAAAATAGTGAAATATTATTTGAAATTTTACTCAGCAAGTATTCAACATCTATATCTGAAATTAAAGACCAAAAATATAATTTATTGAGAACCTATGTAAATTATGCTGTTCCAGGAACTGTAGATTTGATTCATGACGATGCTCCTCATTATAAAAAAAATCATTATACACTTCTTCATTACGGCAATTTTACTTGGCATAGTAACTGGCACGGAGAAACTGTATTTTATGATTCAAATTATTCGGAAATTCTTTTCACTTCGGTTTTTAAACCTGGCAGAATAATTTTATTTGATTCAAGTATTCCTCATTGTGCCCGACCTCCATCGAAAATTGCCGAATATCCAAGATATTCAATAGTCTATAAATTTTCTTTGCTGGAAAACGAAATAGATCAATCTTACTAAGAAAGGAATGACATGAATGTTAAACTCGTATCCTATTCACAACCAACAGCAGAATTTGCAAATATGGGCATCGCAGATGCGCAGGAACTCATTGCGTATTGCGCCCGTGTCTCAAATCCATCAAACCAATTCAATACAGAGACATCAGAGAAGCTTATACGATATCTTGTTAAACACGCACACTGGAGTCCCCTTGAGATGGTCTCAGCCTGTGTCGAAATCACCACAACCAGAGATATCGCAAGACAGATCCTCA
>JACCDS011896283.1_pt1 | contig 66934 bp, 62 predicted proteins | sample 7446441 | NCBI WGS metagenome assembly JACCDS01 (sample SAMN15323445, study PRJNA562643) | freshwater metagenome | isolation source: river surface water | place: USA:Blue River Watershed | collected 2017-08-17
ATTTAAAATTTATCCAATGGTGATTTGATGGGGACAAAAGGTTGGGTTGTACTAGGTTGCCGGAATAATGTATTCTATAAAACAGAATTTATCCTTTACTGATGATTATTGCCTTGAAGGATGTGGGACGCGTGCCTTAAAATAAAGAATATGCTTAATTACTATTATTCAGATAAGATATCGGATTTTATTCAAAAGGATCTAGCAACAATTATTGGAGAAATTTCAGTCAACGGGAGGTTGGGTCATATAAGTACAGAATTGTACGCTTGGGAGTTTCAAATAAAAATATTAAAAGAAATTTTGTTAGGAAATGATGGGCATATTTTTTTTGAATTTTCTATTCCAAGAATGGGGAAAAGAGTTGATTGTTTACTTATAATTAAAAATATTGTTTTTATTATTGAATTTAAAGTTGGAGAAAAAGAATTTTTAAATCAAAATATTGAGCAAGTATGGGATTATGCTCTAGACTTAAAGAATTTTCATAAACCTAGTCATAATTTACTTCTTGTGCCAATTTTAGTAGCCACCCATGCAAAGTCACGGCCAATAGAAATTATTACATCTAGTCATAATGACAATCTAGTAAACCCATTAAAAACAAATGCAAATAGTTTAGGAAATACAGTACGAGAAGTTCTCACGTTTTTTGAAGATGGTAATGACGTAAATGCTATTGATTATGTAGGCGGAAGTTATTCTCCAACACCAACTATCATTGAAGCCGCAATTAAATTGTTTAATGCCCATAATGTTGCAGAAATAACCAGAAATGACGCGGAAGCAATCAATTTGAACATTACAACAAATTATATTTCTGCAAGCATAGAATATGCTAAAATAAATAATAAAAAAATAATTTGTTTTGTTACTGGTGTTCCTGGAGCTGGTAAAACACTGGTTGGGTTAAAAGTGGCTACAGAACATCTTGATAAAGAAAAAGGCAACACAAGTGTCTTTCTCTCAGGAAACAAGCCACTTGTAGATATTTTGCAAGAAGCACTTACAAGGGATAGGGTTATTCAAGAAAAACTTAGGGGTAATAAAATAACAAAAAAGCAAGCAAGAGAGAGTGTAAAAGCTTTCATCCAAATTATACACCATTATAGAGATGAATACTTAAGAGATTCAAAAGCGCCATATGACCACGTTGCAATTTTTGATGAAGCTCAGAGAGCTTGGACAAAAGAGCAAACAATTAAGTTTATGCAACAGAAAAAAGGAATTGCTAATTTTCGATATTCTGAACCAGAATTTTTAATTTCTTGCTTAAATAGGCATCAAGATTGGGCTGTTATGGTTTGTTTAGTTGGTGGTGGACAAGAGATTAATACAGGTGAAGCAGGGATTTCCGAATGGCTGGCTGCAATTAAAAATCAATTTTCAGATTGGGAAACAAGAATATCACCGAATTTATTTGATTCAGAATATTCCGCACAAGCTGCAATAGTAGAATTACAGAAAAAAAGCAAAATTGTCTTTAATGAAAATCTTCATTTGGCAGTTTCAATGCGTTCATATAGAGCTGAGTATCTATCAAAATTAATAAAAGAAATTTTGGATATAGATGAAAATGCAAAAAACACACTCTCAGATTTACAGGATAAATATCCTATTGTACTAACTAGAGATATTGGAAAAGCAAAAATGTGGCTAAAAGAAAAGGCTAGAGGCAGTGAGAGGTACGGAATTGTTGTTTCTTCACAAGCATATCGATTAAAACCTTTGGCTATTGATGTAAAAACACAAATCAACCATATTAACTGGTTTTTGGATGGAAAAGATGATATTCGATCATCGTATTTTTTGGAAGATGTAGCAACAGAGTTTCAGGTTCAGGGATTAGAACTTGATTGGGCCTGTGTAACTTGGGATGGTGATTTGCGATTCACCGAAGAAGGATGGAAAAGTTATTCATTTGTTGGCAATAAGTGGCAAAATATTCACAAAGAAACACGTAAAAAGTATCTTATTAATGCATATAGGGTTTTACTAACAAGAGCAAGACAAGGAATGGTAATTGTTGTACCAGAAGGTAATAAAGAAGACCACACAAGGCTACCGTCGTTTTATGATTCTACTTTCAATTATTTAAAAAAAATTGGGTTAATAATAATCTAACTATGCCACATAACTACTGGGAAAAAGACCCCACTCGTCAAGAAATCATTACAAAAACGCCAATCCCTAATAAAGGTAACTTTAATATTTATGCAAATTACTATAACTTGTTAGATGTAAAAGGTTTAGGCTTGCAGATTAGTTCAAACTCGGATTTTGAGGTAGAAAAATTGTATAGAAAAAATGGTTTTGAGTATTTGGTACTTGAACATCAAAATCAAAAAGAACTTTACATTTTACCAAATGACAAAATAGATGAGTATACAAATCGCATTGTATTGAAAATTGGTGGTTGTGAAACTGAAAAAGATGTTTGCAACGTATTAATTGGTGAAATGAAATAGGTTGTATGATTGGTTCTATGTTCCATTATCTCATACATACGCCCGAAAATCCCCTCCCCCACACCAAAAAAACAGCCGCAAGAATGCGGCTGACGAGTGAATAAAATCACACTAAAAACAAGTGGGTAATTGGTGAAGTAAGCCAAAGCGTTACTCCACCACAGTTTATTTAAAATCCACTGTACAATTCTGGCACTTGATATCTATTTTGGTGCCTTTTCCATCACCGGCGGAAGCCGAAAAGTTGCTATCGTTGTCTTTATCTATTGTCACCACCACTTTTTTCAGTTCGCGCATATCGTCCGATAAAGAACGTTCTACAGAGGTGGTTTTTACATCTGCCTTTAAAGGTTTTTTATCAAAGTTGCCATAAACAGTGCTCCATGGGCCAATGTAGTTGATGCTGTAATTCTTAAGGTTGCGCAGCGGCAAACGCAAATCGGCATATTTGTTATCTATTTTAATCACGTCTACCGAGGGGGCAATATTGCGCACTTTTACATCGGCATTGGTACCATCTAGCTCAATACTATTGGTCAGTTTGGTAATGCGCAGGTTGCCATAGTTTTTGCGTCCTTGCAGCTGACCCACTTCTTCTATTTCGTACTCATCGTTCGTGCTGCGCAGTGTGGCTTTTTTGAGCGTGGCTATTTCTACCGTGCTGTACTTGGTATCCATATCCAACTCTTGTAGGTCTTTGGCCGTAAAGCGACCGTTGATAAAATCTACCTCGGCTAGTTTCACATTGCCCATGTTCACATTGCTGTATTTTGAGCGCAGCAACAACGTGTTGGCGTCCTGCATTTCTACATTGCCATTGGTAATATCAAGATGCAGTTTGTTGATGTTGGCCGTAATGGTAATATCGGCGTATTTGTTTTCAATATCTAGTTTGTTGTCCTTAGGCATATAAACGGTAATCCACCTTTTTACATTGCTTTTGGTTTTGATGTTGTCGCCCTCGCCGTTAAATATGGCAATGCCATCGGCACCGGCGCTGCTCCATGCATAATTATTGCCATTAAAGCTATAACTACCACTACCCACGGTACCGCTTTTAATACGCACCGATCCGTTAGTGGCTTTTACACTAATGTTCAATTTTTCAAACCATTCTTCATCGCTCAGTTTGTTGGCATCGCCTTCAAAATAAATGGTGGTAACAACTTTCACTTTCGGTTGGTCCCATACTTTTATTTCCAAGGGGCGGCTTGTGCTTTCAATGTATACATCGGTCATTTTGGAGGCCGATAATTCAATGCTTACTTCTTTACTTTTCAAATCTTTTAGCCGTACACCATCGTTCATCGCTTCCGAAAACGGCGGTATTGGCGGCAAAGGAGGGAGCAAGCGCTGCAATTTGCCAAGTGCATCGGTAGCCATAGCCAAAGGCGCTTCGGCAGGGGCAGGTTGAGCGGCGGCAGTGGTGCAGTACCACAAAGCGGCTGCTAAAAACATACGTGTGCGTATCATAATGAGGAGGTTTTAAATATTTAGAAAATAAGTGGTTGCATTTTCGGCAGTAGGCCTGCCTTGTTTGTATCGGCTATTGGTTTTATTGATTTCGTTTTGCAATTGTTTGAGCATGGCTAGCTTTTGTTGGTATACGGTAATCAGTCGGTCCAGCAAATCGTTGGTAAGCGTACCCGCTTGGGCAATTTCTTTTTTAATCACTTTTTCGTCGTTGTCCATTTGCGCAAATGCCACTTTGAAATCGGCAAAATAACTAGGGTTTTCGGCTAGCAAAGGCATGGTATTTACCCTTGCTCGTTGCAAGTTAATCACTTGCGTAAAGCTTTGATTAATGCTTTGCAATACGGTAACTGCATTCGGTTCGGCGGGCTGTTTACGGGGTGTTACCGCCATTTTTTTTACCCCTGCCAAGGCTGTTTCTGTCAATTGGGGTGTAGGCGTTGGGGGTGTTTGCGTTTTTTCCGCTGTGGTAACGGTAGGTTTGGGAGCAGCTTTTCCGGGCACCAAATGGTGGTTAACGGCAAGGGCGGAAGGTTGTGCCGTTTGCCATACGTGCCATGCACCCACTACGGCAAAACCCAACACACAAGCAGCAGCAGCATAGCGCAGCACCTGTGGCAGGCGGCGTATGCGTGCCACAGGCTTTTGGGGACTAGCCATCCGTTGTTGTATTTGTTGCCATACCTCGGGCGTTGGCACATCTACGTCCAATTGCTCGGCGTGGTGTTGTAAATATTGTTGTAACTTATCCATGATGTTGCAATTGCTGCATTATATTTTGTTTCAATAGTTGTTTGGCGCGGTGGTATTGACTTTTGCTAGTGCCTTCGCTAATGCCAAGCAGGCCGGCAATGTCTTTGTGACTGTAATTTTCTAATACAAACAAGTTAAAAACCTGACGACAACCATTGGGCAACGCTTTTATTTGTTGGTGTACCAATGCCATGTCTATTTGTAACCACCAAGCTTCTTCCTCATTGGCCAACAGCATTTCGTGCGTTTCGTCTTCCCATTCTTGCCAGTAAACATTTTTTTTGCTATGCTTAATGCAAGCGTTTACCACAATTCGTTTAAGCCAACCACCAAAAGCCTGCACATTGTTCAGTTGCCGCAAGTTGGTAAAAGCCTGAACAAACGCCTCCTGCAACACATCTTCGGCATCGGCATGGTTGCCGGTCATGCGAATGCAAATGTTAAACATGGCCTTACTATACTGTTGGTACAGCAACTGCATGGCCGATGTGTCGCCCATTTGTGCCTGATGGAGTAGAGCAGTAGGTATGTGTTGTGCGTTTTCCAAATAATGTTGTGCTGCAATTAAGAGTACAAGTTGGGTAAAAGGTTGGAAACCCCGTGCAATTATTTTTGTACCTATCCACAAAAGGTAACTATTGAAGTAAAATACATTTTAAATAATCCGTATTTTTTAATAATGATACAGTTATTTATTTAGGGCGTGCCCCTTCGGGTCGGGCTTTTCGCTTTTACTCCTCGCCGCCACCTTTCAGGATGTCGGCTGTGGGGTAATCGCTGCAATCCCTCACGCAAAATCCCCCTGTAAACCAACAGCAATCACTAGTGAAACCATATGCTACCAACAGCATTGCCGTTACACTTGCTTGCCGCAAAATAGCGAGTAAGCATCACTGTTGCATAGTATAAGGTTGAAATATTTTCCCCAAAAAAAATCGGCGAGTTGCTAACAACTCGCCGATAAGAAATGTAACTATTGGTGCCCTAAGTAGGGGGCAACAAAATAGGGTTTACAAACCGCTTACACACAAACCTATTGAATAGGCATTCATGCTTGGTCCATAGCCGTCTTTAATAATAGGGGTAATTTGAAAATCGCCATGTAGCGAAAAAATACCGTAACCTACTCTGCCCGATACGGCCACTTTGGTACTATTGATGAATTTTTTGCTGTATTCCTTGTTGATGTACGATGATCCAAAGTAACTGCGTCCATCTTTATTTTGCCAATCTTTGCCTTTGGTATAGGCTTTTAACAAAGTACCTACTTTAGCGCCTACAGCAAACTTCCAAGATTTGTTGGCATTTTCCGGATTAGAAAAATACCGCAACTCTACGGGAAGTTCTAAGAAAATAGTGGTGAGTTTAAATTTGTTGTAATGATCTGCACCATCTTGGTTGGTGAAAGCAAGCGTGCTGCCGGTTCCTTTTAGGTTTACATAGGTTTTATCGAAAAACATGTTGCTGCTGCCAATACCCGCACCAAAACCTACGCTGTATCGTGGGTCGTTTTTAAACGGTTTGTCGAGCATAAAATACAAGTTAAAATGTCGGCTAAACCCTTTGGTACGCACACTATCGGGTCTGTTTGTCCAAGTATCCGATCCAAACTGCAACATAAAATGGTCGGCTGTACGATTGCTAACATCTATTTTAGAATAGTCTTTTTTTACTTTTGGGGTAGCAATAATTTCGGCTACAGGTTTAGCCGCAGCGGTAATGCTATCTTTGGCCGACTTATATCCGCCCTTGTTTTTTTTGCCAAACAAGGCTATTTGCGCTTGTGCACCGGCTACAGCCACAGCAAGGGATACTACTACTAACAATGTTTTTTTCATTCTATTTCTTTATTGGTAATCGCTGCTTGTATTTGGCACAAGCACGGCAAAAGTAAAAGATTTGCCCGCACGATAGCGGTTAAAAATACGTCAAAAAGCTTTTTGCTGTCAAATGCCCCCAAACAACAACCAAAAACTATACAATAACTACCATAACAAAGGCAACGTACAATCATTTACTTTTGTACAAACTTTATAAGGATTGATAGACAAGCAACAAAAAATTAATAATGAAGACAGAGCCGTTTTAGTAGGCCTTGTTCAAAAAGACCAAACTAGCGATCAAGTAACCGAATACTTAGACGAACTTGCTTTTTTGGCCGAAACTGCCGGTGCCATTACCGTAAAACGGTTTACACAAAAAATGGCACACGCCGATAGCAAAACCTTTGTTGGAAAAGGTAAGCTAGAAGAAATTAAAAACTACCTCGAAGGCAAAAACATTGGATTGGTGATTTTTGATGACGAACTTACCGGTTCGCAAATTGGCAATATCGAAAAAGAACTGAAAACAAAAACCATCGATCGCAGCGATTTGATATTGGATATTTTTGCCCGACGTGCCCGTACTGCACAGGCCAAAGTACAAGTAGAACTAGCGCAATACCAATATATTTTACCTCGACTAAAGGGTATGTGGTCGCACTTGGAACGTCAAGGTGGGGGTATTGGTAGCCGCGGCCCCGGCGAAACAGAAATTGAAACCGACCGCCGTATTGTGAAAGATAAAATAGCCTTGCTGCGCCGTCGGCTTGCCGAAATTGACAAACAAGCATTTACACAACGGAAAGACAGGGGCGAATTTATTCGTGTAGCACTTGTTGGCTATACCAATGTAGGCAAAAGCACACTCATGACTACACTCAGCAAAAGCGAAGTGTTTGCCGAAAACAAATTGTTTGCTACGCTCGATACCACTACCCGAAAAGTAGTGTTTGAAAATACGCCTTTTTTATTGAGCGATACGGTAGGCTTTATTCGCAAACTGCCCCACCACTTGGTAGAAAGCTTTAAAAGTACCCTCGACGAAGTTAGAGAGGCCGACATACTATTGCATGTGGTAGATACTTCGCACCCACAATACGAAGACCAAATAGGGGTGGTAAACAAAACCCTGCAAGAATTAAATGCTTTTGAAAAACCCATATTGACCATTTTCAATAAAATGGACTTGTATGAAGAAAAGTATTTTGACAGTTGGTTGGAAGATACCGTAAAACAAGAAATTTTGTTAGAGTTGCGCGAACGTTGGGAGCGGGAAACGGAAGGTAACTGTGTGTTTATTTCAGCACTAGAACGCAAAAACTTAGATGCACTCCGCGAAATAGTATTGCAAAAAGTGCGCGACCTCTACCAAATTCGCTATCCCTACAAATCGGTGTATTTTTAATGATGTCAAATAGTAGCCATTCCTATATTGCCTGGGAAAAAATAGCCGACAGTATAGAAGCAATTCCATTTCAGGCAAATAAGATGTGTATTGTGGCAGCGCATGGTAAATCCATAACGCTTGCAACCTATCAAAACCAACTGTATGCTTTTGCCCATAAATGTCCACATGCAAGTGGCATTATGGCAACAGGGTTTATTGATGCCGCAGGCAATGCCGTTTGTCCCTTACACAGGTACAAATTCAATATTGCCAACGGGCGCAATACCTCCGGCGAAGGGTATTACCTAGCTACCTACTTAGTAGAGGTACGACCTAACGATGGCATATACATTGGCATGAAACAAAGTAGCTGGCGCAATTGGCTATAAAAGGCACCCCTCTGTTGGGTGTGTAACAAACAAGGCAAACCCATTTATTGTTATTTTTGAGTACTATGCAAACCGTTATTGGCAACCAATTAGCAACCGCAATTGACCACTTGCAACAGCAACAACTTGTGGCTATACCCACCGAAACGGTGTATGGTTTGGCGGCCAACGCCCTGAATGAAGCGGCTGTTATTCAAATATTTGAAGCCAAAAAACGCCCACGCTTCAATCCGTTAATTGTACATGTGCCAACAATTCAATCCATCAATACTTACGCACACCTACAGCCCCTTGCCGAAAAATTAGCGCATGCCTTTATGCCGGGGCCATTTACCCTGCTATTGCCCAAAACCAATGTAGTGCCTAGTTTGGTGACTGCCGGTAGCAACAAAGTAGCTATTCGCATACCACAGCATCCACTTACTTTAGAGCTATTGCAGCAATTACCCTTTCCACTTGCAGCACCAAGCGCTAATGTGTTTGGTTATGTGAGTCCCACCACCGCACAGCATGTATACAAAGGTTTGCAAGGGATAATTCCCTACATTCTCGACGGCGGCGCATGTACGGTAGGTGTAGAATCGACTATTGTGGAGGTAACCAACGAGCATACAGTCATTGTGCACCGTGTAGGCGGTATAGCCGTAGAAGCTATTGCGGCTGTTGCCGGCGCACCGGTTATATTGGCATCCGAACAGCAGGAGGCAACCGCTCCCAATACCCCCGGTCAGCTGAAAAGCCATTATGCTACAACCACACCGTTAATGGTAGGCAACGTAGCTTTATTAATAGCGCAGTACCCCAACCAAAACATTGCCGTTTTGGGCTTCAACACGTTGTACCCCCAACTACCCGAACAAAACCAGTATTTACTATCGCCGGAAGGCCATTTAAATCAGGCAGCACAACGTTTGTTCGATACCATGCGGTTGTTAGATACAGCGGGTTACGACCTCATTATTGCCGAAAACTTCCCTAACGAGGGGCTAGGCCGCGCAATCAACGACCGATTACACAGGGCACAAGTGCAATACAAATAGTAGCCCCAACTACCACCTTAACCCACTAAGCAAAACTTGGTTGTACTTACCAATCTGTAAAGTGCCAACTGTATTTGTAAGATACTGCTTACTTTTGCCACTTTTAAATACCGAATGCTTTCAAAAGCAGAAATGCATTCGTTTGATACACAAAACAACTACTCATGAAATCGACTATTACCGTTGAAGTACAATTAGATAACGATAAAGTACCCGAAAACCTACTTTGGACAGCTACAGACAGCACCGCCGATATGATGCAAAAAGCCAAAGCCATGATGTTGGCATTTTGGGATGGTGATGATAAAAGTGCTTTGCGCATAGACTTATGGACAAAAGAAATGATGGTAGACGAAATGGCCGATTTTTACTACCAAACCTTTATGGGCATGGCCGACTCATTTGATAGGGCTACCCATAACCATGCATTGGTAAACGATATGAAAGCGTTTGCTAAAGAATTTTATGCCAAGTTTAGGGCAAGCCAACTGAAGGAAAACAACGTATAGAAAATACAATTTATTTACACATTTTAAACATTCCCAATTATGAGTTTAGAAAATGCTGTAATGGCACAAATGAAAGACGCAATGAAAGCCAAAAACGAAGCCGCATTGCGTGGCTTAAGAGCTATCAAAGCCGAAATAATTAAAGCCAAAACGGAACCCGGTGCCGGAGGAGTGGTTACCGAAGAGGCAGAACTGAAACTGTTGCAAAAGATGGTCAAATCGCGTCGCGATAGTTTGACTATTTATACCGAACAAAACCGACAAGATTTAGCACAAAAAGAACAAGAAGAAATAGCCGTTATTGAAACGTTTTTGCCACAACCATTATCCGAAGAAGCGCTGAAAGAAGCAATTGCCAACATCATAGCTGAACTTGGTGCTTCAAGTCCTGCCGACATGGGTAAAGTAATGGGTGTAGCTACCAAACAATTGGCCGGCAAAGCCGATGGTAAAGCCGTATCTGCCATTGTAAAACAATTACTAACACCTTAATTTCCATCAACCCATTACAAGCAAACCTGCACGTTAGCTGCTTGTAATGGGTTAAACCGTTTGCCGCAATGCCAATAGATATTATTTACTGCATCGTTTTGGGGCTAGCCATTTGGAAAGGATGGAACAAAGGACTCATAGTAGCTATTTTTTCATTTTTTGCGCTACTCATTGGGCTAGCCGCAGCATTGAAAATGAGCTCGGCAGTAGCAAAATGGTTGCAATTGCATACACATATTAGCGGCGGATGGCTGCCTTTTGTAGCATTTGTATTGATATTTATTGCCATCCTTTTAAGCATAAGAATGGTAGCAGCTATTCTGGAAAAAAGTGTAGAACTGATGCTGATGGGTTGGGCAAATAAGTTGGGCGGTATAGTTTTATACGGATGGTTGTATACCCTAATTTTTAGTGTTGTATTGTTTTTTGCAGTACAGTTGTCCATTTTTACCACCAATACCTTACAAAGTTCTAAGTGCTACGCCTATATTATGCCTATGGGGCCTCGAACAATGGATGGCATTGGGAAAATAGTACCTTTATTCAAAAACTTATTTACCGACTTGCAAAATTTTTTTGGCACAATTACTGCTTAATTTTACAAACCAAATTTGTTTTTTAGTATACAACATAACAATTAAACAACATTCAGAAGAAAGCCATTAGGCACTATTTGACCGATTTTGCTTTTATTTGCAAGAATAGTATCAACCAATACTAGTTCGCATAAGAAAAACTATTGCATGAGTTACGAAATAAAACAGCACGATAAGTTTAAATTTATAGAAGAAGGCGAAGGCGAACCGCTCGTATTGCTTCATGGCCTATTTGGTGCCTTGAGTAATTTCGGCGATTTGATAGAGCATTTTAAACAGTCGTACAAAGTGGTAGTCCCCCTTTTACCCTTATTGGATTTGGATATTTTTCATACCACCGTTAGTGGATTACAAAATTACGTTCACAAGTTTATTGAGCTTCGCAAATACAACAACATTCATTTATTAGGCAATTCGCTAGGTGGCCATGTGGCTTGTGTACAAGTATTAAAGCATCCCGAAAAAATAAAAACCCTTATTTTAACAGGCAGTAGTGGCTTGTTTGAAAGTGCGATGGGCGATAGCTATCCCAAACGCGGCGATTACGAATACATCAAAAAGAAAACCGCACTCACTTTCTACGACCCCGAAATGGCAAGCAAAGAATTGGTAGACGAGGTTTTTGAAATTACCACCAACAGATTGAAAGTAATTAAAATACTTGCATTGGCCAAAAGTGCTATACGCACTAATTTGAGCGACGATTTGAAAAAAATAAAACAACCCACCCTGCTTATTTGGGGCAACAACGATACCATTACACCACCATTTGTTGGCAAGGAATTTCACCAACTCATTCCCAACAGCGAACTGTATTTTATAGACAAATGTGGTCACGCACCAATGATGGAAGTGCCGGCCGAATTTAACGTTTTATTAAGCGCATTTTTACAAAAACACGTATCTGTAACGTTCTAATGATAGCCAATCAACTCATACAAAATAGTTACCCGCTTGTTGGTATCACCGACAAAGTGGGCTTTGTATTGCAGTTAATGGACGATTATGATGTGCTGCACTTACCCGTTATTAGCGAAGAAAAATTTGTTGGTTTAATAGCCAAAACCGATTTGTTAGATGCCGACGAACAGGCACCTGTAGCTAGTTTGCAAGAGGTGTTCATTCAGGCTTCAGTACTTACCGATACCTTTTTTTTGGCAGCATTACAAACCATTACCGAACACGAAGTATCGTTGCTTCCGGTTTTAAGTCCACAACACGAGGTAGTAGGTACCATTAGCAGTCAGCAATTGTTGCGTACCGCATCGCAGTTTTTGGGCAACGACGAAAGGGGCGGCATCATTGTATTGGAAGTGGACAGGCGCCATTTTTCCTTTGGCGAAATAAGCAGACTTGTTGAAACCAATGATGCTTACATTACCCAACTGAATACACAAGTAAACCAACAAACAGGTCTAACCACCGTAACCATTAAGGTGAACCGAATGGAAATAAGCGATATCATTGCCACATTCCAACGGTACGATTATACCATTAATCATTATTTTGGCGAAGAACAATATGCCAATACCTTAAAAGAAAACTACCACCACTTAATGGCCTACCTCAATATTTAAGAAAGGCATTAGGGTGGCTAAAGTTGTACAACAAATAGGCGGCTTGTTTTAGCAATCGGTTATTTTTACATTATTTACTCATTCCTATATCAATTATCATGGGGTTTAGGTTATTTCTAGGTGCATTTTGTTGTATTTGTTTATCTGCAAAAGCACAAAATACGCCCCCATCTGCCGCTGTTACGCCACAATTGATACAACCATCTAAAGATTCTGCAACCAACAATCGTTTGCTCACAATTGGCAACATTGTATTAAAAGGCAATAAAAAAACCAAAAATTATATTCTGTTGCGGGAGTTGCTGTTCAAAACCGGCGATGTATTGACAGAAAAGGAGCTTGCAATAAAACTGCAACAATCTAAGGAGTTTATTTTCAATACGGCTTTGTTTTTAGAAGTTACCGCTACTATTGCCAATATCCAAAACAATGTAGCCGATATAGAAATTGCGGTAAAAGAACGATGGTATTTTTTTCCTTTGCCCTATTTTAGGTTGGTATCGCGCAACTTTAACCAATGGTGGGTAAACGAAAACAGAAGTTTGGATAGGGTAAATTATGGTATAAAATTTATGCAAGCCAATACAACCGGTCAAAACGACAATTTGAATATTTGGCTCATCAACGGCTACAACAAACAAATTACCGCACGATATGGCTTGCCATTTGTAGACAAATCGTTGCGTCATGGGTTTAATGTGGGTTTTTTGTATGCCACACAGCGCGAAATCAATTACACCACCCAATACAACAAACAAGTTTTTTTTAAATACAAAGATGTAGTTAGAAGCATTTCTCGGTTTGATGCCACCTACTCCTACAGACCCGATCAACGTTGGCGACACTATGTACGAATGAGCTATACGGCCGAAAAAGTAGCTGATACGGTGTTGCAACTCAATCCGCAATTCAATCCTAAGGGGCTAACAAGTATGCGTTATCCCGATATCAGCTATACGGCACAGTATTACAATCTCGATTATATTGTTTATCCCAAAAAAGGATATGCACTCAACGCCGGCATATACAAACGCGGACTCAATAGTGCTACCAATTTATGGCAAATAGGTGCACAAGCTACTTGGGCTTTACCCATTACTTCCTCTTCCTTTTTAAGATTTGAAGCAGCAGGTGCTTACCGCTTTCCCAACCAAGCAGCCTACACCACAAGCCGTTTATTTGGCTTCGGCGATTTTCAAATGCGTGGCTTAGAATACTATGTAGTAGATGGTACTGCCGGAGCCTTGGCTAGAGCCACCCTGCACAAGCAATTGTTTAAATACATTTTTAAAAACCCTATCAAAAGCAAAACACACGACAAAATACCTTTTACCTTTTACTTTAAACTATTTGGCGACTTAGGCTATAGCCACAACAAATTTGCCGGTAACAGCATGCTCAACAACCAATTGCTGCGAACTTGTGGTTTAGGCATTGATATTGTAAGTATTTACGATTTTGTGTTCAAAATAGATTTTAGCTTTAACCAATTGGGCAATCAAGGGTTATATTTACAGTCGAGAAACGATTTTTGATATCTCATTATTACACATTATGAAAGTAGCAATATATAGCAGAGGATTAGATGATGAGCAAAAAAAGCCACTCATCATGTTATTAGAAGCGCTGTTAGTACATCAAATAGAACTTTTGATATACAAACCCTTATTGGAGTTTTACAACCTTCCCCAACACCTTTTGCAGAATGCCACCGTTTTTACTTGCTCCAACGACTTAACCACCGAAATTGATTGTTTTATCAGCTTAGGTGGCGATGGCACTATTTTAGATAGTGTAACGCTCATTAAAGATAAAAAAATACCTATCCTAGGTATCAATTTTGGCCGATTGGGCTTTTTGGCAAGTATCAGCCGCGACGAATTAAATACCGCCGTAGACGCTATTGTTAACCGCAGTTTTGAAATAGACAAACGCAGTTTGCTACACATAGACACAAGCATTCAATTATTTGCCGACGCACCTTTTGCACTCAACGAGTTTGCTATACATAAGCGCGATACTTCGCCAATGATCAAAATTCACACCTATTTAAATGGCGAATTTTTAAATACTTTTTGGGCCGATGGCATTATTGTAGCTACACCTACCGGTTCTACAGGCTATAGTCTTAGCTGCAACGGCCCTATTGTTTTCCCTGAATCCAATAGCTTTGTTATTACTCCGGTTGCTCCGCACAACCTTACTGTAAGACCGATAGTAGTACCCGACAGCGATATTATTTCGTTCGAAATTGAAGCCCGCGCCGATCAGTTTATATGTGGGTTAGATGCACGCAGAGAAGTGGTAAACAAAGAAGTATTGATAGCGGTAAAAAAAGAAGCTTTTTGTGCACACTTGGTAAAATTGAACGATAAAGGGTTTTTATCTACCCTCCGAAGCAAACTAGCGTGGGGCTTGGACAGACGAAACAAATAGAAAAAATATTTTTTTGTTTGCTAAAAAACGCACCAATCGTTAAAAATAATTAACAAAGTGCACAATCATATAATTTTGCAGCACCTTTTACGTTATTATACCTATAACCGTCCGTATTTCCCATGTGCTACTCCAACAAATACATGTTTTATTGTATTGGTGCAATGCTACTACTATGCTTTGCAGTATTTGCTACGCATACAGCCATCGCACAAAACAGTAACTCCAATATAGAATACAAAATAAAACCTTATCGGCGCAATGGAGTATACAATGCAAACGACGGGCATATTGGTTTTTTTATCCGACTCAAAAATAAGGTTAACGATAGTCAGCGTGGTACCATACTTGTAGAAGTTAAAAACAGTTTTGGCCAAAGCATTCACAACGAAAACATTAGCTTGTACATGAATGCATATGGTAGCTTTTACAAAGAACTTGATTTTGATAAAAGCAAACTGCAACCGGGCTTTTACAATGCCAACCTCATTATTTCTACCAATCGATCTGCCGATACCATTACCAATGTATTTGGCGTGGAACCCGAAAAAATTTTTCCAACCGTCAATCGCCCATACGATTTTACCAACTTTTGGGACGATGCCAAACGAGAATTGGCCGCTGTGAATCCCGCTTTTCGCATCGTTCGTCGTGGCGATATGGCAACCAACAATGCCGATGTATACCTAATTGAATTTCAAAGCATTGGCAATATTACCATTCGTGGATGGTTGTCGGTTCCGAAGGGCAGAGGCAAGTACCCTATTATTTACCAAGTATCTGGCTATATGGCCAACTTGTACCCCGATACGAGGAGCGATGTTGCAGTATTTTCGCTCAACTTAAGAGGCAATGGCAATAGCGACAATACCCAAAAATTAGATTACAATTCCTACCTGCTACACGAACTCAACAACAAAACCAAATACATTTATCGGGCAGCCTATATGGATGCCTTGCGTGGTTTAGAGTTTTTATACCGCAGCGGAAACGATTTAAAGTTGGATGTAGGTAAAATTATCCTTAGCGGCGAAGGACAAGGCGGCTGTGTGGCTGCCGCAATTGCTGGTATGGACAACAAAATTAAAGGCCTTATTGTAGAACGCCCCCTTTTTATGGACATGCGTTCACAGTTTAATATTGGCGAAGGACAGCCATACACGCCTTGGCCCGTATATGCGTTCAAAGACTTTATTTACAATAGAAAAATGAATAGAGACGCTTTTTTTAGCACTTGGGATTATTTTGACCCGCAAAGTTTTGCGGTGGACATTCATTGTAGTACCTTGGTTGCAGTAGCTTTAAAAAGCACGTATAGCCCCGTGCAGTGTGCTTATAATTTTTACAACCAAATCAATGCTCCCAAAAGAGAAATGTACATCAATGCCGAGAGCGACAATAGTATGGAACAAGGCTACTATATGTTCCAAAATCAATGGCTGAAAGAAGTATTTAGATTAAAAAATTAATTTTTTAATCGTATTTTACAATCATGACAATGAAAAACAACAATATATTTTGCTTATTTATTGCTTTGTTGCTTAGCCAACAAAGCTTTGCCGGCTTCCCGCTAGGGCGTGGCGGCTACCAAGTAATTCCTACTTACAACTTTTACAAAGCCACAAGTTATTGGGATAAAAATCGGGTATTACAAACTAGTGGATTTGGTAATTTTACGTCTAATTATTTCAGTATCTACGGGGGCTTTGGTATTAATCGCGATTTAGATTTTATTTACAATGTTCCTTACGTGGTACAGCGTTCCATTAGTCCTACAGGAGTAACTGCACAAACACCCGGCTTGGGCGATGCCACTCTTGGCCTATGTTATTACTTAAACCATTACGACAATTACAAGCACTTAAGTTTTACCGGATCACTGATTGTACCATTGTACCAAAATGTTACAGAACCTTACATCGGGTTTCAGAGTACTGGTTTAGAGGGTAAATTGGGCTTGGCAGGCAATAGCCAAATGAGTATTCGCAATGCCTATTACGACATGGAAGTGGGTGTTCGTCAGTATATGAGCGTTCAAGGCCCCACACAGTTTTTTACCAATATTACCGGGGGCAAACAATTAAATGATCAGTGGAAAATGAGTGGCACTTTTAGCGGAGTGGTTAGTAATAGTAGTACCGCTTCAAGCGTAAATTTGTCATCTTCATCAATTACACTTAACCGCGATTTTGAATATTGGCGTTTTACCATCAATGCAGGATATATTCTAAATGCCAATACCACTATTTGGGGCAGCTTGTTCAAAGATGTGGCAGGGCGCAATACCGGACAGGGCAGCGGCTTAGCGCTGTTTTTAGTGTATAAATTGTAACCAACATCTTTTTTATTTAGAAATCATCACCTATACACACCAAAAAGGCAATGCGCACTAGGGCATTGCCTTTTTTCATGTCCAATTGCCCCCATTATTTTGGCAATAAATTGATGCCGTTAAGTTGTTGGAGGGGTAAACAAATTGGGTTGTCCGTTTACAAGCAAAGGCGCATTTCTGCCCAAATGTTGGTAGGCTTTTAAGGTTACCTCTCTGCCTCGTGGGGTACGCTGCATAAAGCCTTCTTGTATTAAAAAGGGTTCGTATACTTCTTCTAATGTGCCTGGTTCTTCTCCCACGGCAGTGGCAATAGTGGTAATACCAACCGGGCCGCCTTTAAATTTGTCGATGATGGCTAGTAAAATACGATTATCCATTTCGTCCAAACCATATTCATCTACATTCAATGCTTTTAAAGCGTGTTGTGTAATGCCAATATCAATAATACCATCGTTGAGTACTTGGGCAAAATCGCGCACACGACGCAGCAAGCCATTGGCTATACGTGGCGTACCACGGCTACGACGGGCTATTTCTCCGGCGGCACTGCTCGATATTTGGGTGTTCAATATCACGGCACTGCGCTCAATAATTTTTTGCAAGGTAGCTGCATTGTAATATTCTAATCTTGATTTGATGCCAAACCTCGATAGTAGCGGTGCTGTCAGTAATCCACTGCGGGTAGTGGCACCTACCAATGTAAAGGGATTTAAATTGATTTGTACGCTGCGCGCATTAGGGCCGCTATCTATCATAATATCAATTCTAAAATCTTCCATTGCGGCATACAGATACTCTTCCACCACGGTGCTCAAGCGGTGAATTTCATCTATAAACAATACATCATTGGGCTCCAAGTTGGTGAGTAAGCCGGCCAAATCACCGGGTTTTTCAATTACGGGACCCGATGTTTCTTTGATGTTGACGCCTAGTTCGTTGGCTACAATTCGGCTAAGCGTGGTTTTACCCAAACCCGGAGGACCATGAAACAGTACATGATCCAAGGCTTCGCCCCGTATTTTTGCAGCTTTAATAAATACCACTAGGTTTTCAATGAGCTGCGGCTGACCGGCAAATTGATTGATTTCGGCCGGTCGTATGGTATTTTCAAACTCCCTGTCGGCGGGGTTTTGCTGTGTTTTGTCTTTTTCCAAATGCGGATTTGCCATGGGGTAAAATTACTATTTGCCCATCATTGTGCACAATTTTTTAGCAACAATAGCCCAAAAAGCTACCTGCAAATAAGCAAGGTAATTTATCGTGCAACCAATGGCCATTTTTGGGGCTGTAAACTGAGGTATTACGGATGGGCATTCTATCCGGCTGCGTTGGGCTGCGCTATCGCTCCGGTACGCACCTTGCAGGATGCGCACCAAGCCCGTTGCATCCGGGAGCCATTGAACAGTGGCACTCTTGGCAACAGTTTACCACCGTTTTGTGTTGTTGCTGCTAGTAGTACCTCTGCAGACGGGCTGCCTGATGCGGCAAAGTAGCCCACAGCTACCAACAACCGCAGGGCGATTGGTAGCGAGGACTACTTGCCGGCAGCAGGAACTACCGTTGCTTGAAAAACCATCATTCGATAGCCCCCAAAAAAGCAGGTTATTACAAATGCCCTTATTTTTAGGTCACATTAACAACCATCTAAGTACACATGAACCATCAGGTATACGAGCATTGTTGGCTACTGCAACATAGTTTTGAAAAATTGGTGGGCAAGCCACTTGTATCGCCTCGTCCATTATCGAATGAAGCATTGTTCCACGCCTTGTACCATGCCCCATTTGCGTTGGTATCGCACAATGCCGAAGCAGATCCTATTTTTAACTTTGCCAATACTACAGCACAGCAGCTTTGGGAAATGGATTGGCAAAGTTTTACTTCTTTGCCCTCTCGATTATCGGCTGAGCCGATTAACCAAACCGAACGTGAGCAACTGCTACAAATGGCCCGTACAAAGGGATATATTGATGGCTACAAAGGAATTAGAATAAGCCAATCGGGGAAACGATTTTACATTCAGGATACCATTTTGTGGAACATTACCGACCCACAAGGTATGTACTACGGACAGGCGGCTATGTTCCATCAATGGCAATGGTTGTAAATAGCTGTATTCACTAGCCTGCTGTGGGAATATTGGTAAAAGGCTCTTCGTCGGGATGTCCCATGGCAATGCGTTTCATTTGCTCGGCCGTTTGGGCGCCTACATATTTTTCTATTTGCTGTTCAATTAAGTAAATGAGTGGCGTAAGCACAATAGCCATGGTAAATTTGTAGGCGTAATTGACCATACAAATAGCCAATACCTTTTGCCAACTCCAATTATTGCCTAGTTTAAAAGCAATAAACAAAACCACAAAACTATCTACCAATTGCGACACAATGGTAGAACCGGTAGCACGCAACCATACCCACTTGTTACCGGTAAGCGATTTGATTTTGTGAAACACGGTTACATCTACTAACTGACTTACCAAAAAAGCTGCCAAACTACCTACAATAATCCACATGCCTTGACCAAATATGGCCGAAAAAGCCGATTGCATATCGGGTACATTGCTATTGCTTTTGGATGCAACCCACCAATCGGGAGGCGTAACGTTTACAGCCAAATAAAACATGATGAATGCATAAGAAATAAGGGCAATGGCCGTGTACGAAATGCGACGAACCGCTTTGGGACCAAAATACTCGTTTACAATATCTGTCATGATAAACTCGAGTGGCCAAAGCAAAACACCGCAAGTAAGGGAAAAAGACAAGTTGTTTTCGCCAAAAAGCGACATTTGCATGGGTGCAATGCCCAAGGTTTTTTCCAACGAAAAAATTTTACCTCCAATACATTCCGCAATGAGTGCATTTGCCACAAAAAAAGCACCAATAAAATAAAATAACTGTACCGGACGATTGTTGAAACTTTGTTTGAGCGTCATATAGATAATAGGTGTTTGTTATGGTAGCGGTAATATACGCTTTACATTACATTTAAGCAAAGCTATTTGTTGTTGAAAATAGCAAATTAACTGAATGGCCATTCAAAACAGTAATTGTAATCGATTGGTGCGTTTAAATAGTGGGGTACGTTTTCTTAATTGGATTACCCAATATTTTGCACGTAATTTGCCGCACAGTATAAAAAAACTTCTTAACTATGAATAAGTACGTAACCTTGGCTAAAAACCATACCGGCGAATTAATAGAAAAATTACTCACCCATGTGCTGAGCCAAAATCCTGTGGAAGTATTGTTCAATTGCGAAGATGACGATCAGTGGTCTATCATTTCTATACACCAATACGAAGAAGATGTAGAAATTTCGCTCCGTTTGCATGCAGCCGATATGTACGATTTGTACATTGGTTACTATGATGATGAAGACGAATTTTTCGAAATTGTACAACCCCTTACCGATGATGAAAAAAGCATGATACCCCCCAAGTTGCAAATGATTATGAAAAAAGTGTTGGAAGATGAAAAAGGGCTACGCTTTCCCGGCTCGGCTATTGGCTCTTAATAGTGTTTTTTTCTCTTTACAGAAACGTACAAATCTTTAGCTTCGCAAATACAATAAAAAAAATAACATGAGCTTAGTAGTTGTTGGCTCAATGGCCTTTGATGCTATTGAAACTCCCTTTGGTAAAAGTGACAAAATTATTGGCGGTGCCGGCACCTATATTGCATGGTGTGCTACCAACTTTGCCCCGGTAAAACAGATAAGTGTGGTAGGTGGCGATTTTCCGCAGTCGGAGTTAGATGCGCTTACTGCAAGGTCGGTAGATTTAGAAGGTGTTCAAATAAAAAAAGACGAAAAAACGTTTTTTTGGAGCGGTCGATACCACATGGATATGAATAGCCGTGATACATTGGTAACGGAACTAAATGTATTGGGGAGCTTTAATCCGGTAGTGCCCAATAGCTTTCAAGATTGTACCTATTTAATGCTAGGCAATTTGGCGCCGGCAGTGCAATTGAGTGTCATTAATCAATTGCAAAAACGCCCCAAGTTGGTTGTGTTAGATACCATGAATTTTTGGATGGAAATTGCTTTAGACGATTTAAAACAAGTATTGGCCAAAACCGATGTGCTAATGGTAAACGATAGCGAGGCTAGGCAATTGAGTGGCAATTACTCCCTAGTAAAAGCAGCCAAAACCATTATGGCAATGGGGCCCAAGTTTTTGATTATCAAAAAAGGTGAACATGGTGCTTTGCTATTTCACGAAAACAAAGTTTTTGCGGCACCCGCATTACCGCTAGAAGAAGTGTTTGATCCAACAGGTGCCGGCGATACGTTTGCCGGTGGCTTTATTGGCCATATAGCTAAAACCAACGACGTTAGTTTCGAAAATATGAAAACGGCCATCATTGTAGGTTCTGCAATGGCAAGTTTTTGTGTAGAAAAATTTGGAACTGAACGCTTGCGCAATTTAACAGATGCAGATATTAAAGAGCGCATAGATGAATTTGTGCAATTAGCCTCTTTTGATATCAATTTAGTATAGCGTAAGGGTATTGTTGAACATAGAATGTTTTATAAACAAGTAGAGCCGCATTTGCGGCTCTACTTGTTTATAAAAAAGGTTTTGTTAATAGGTAATTATTTGCTCCTGAATCGTTTCAGGCAATTGTCGCCAAGTATATTGTTGGGTTCGCAATTGAGGCTCAAAGCCAGCTTCTTGAATGGCGGCTTGAATAGTTTTATACGTAAATCTGTGAGGGGCTCCGGCAGCACTTACTACATTTTCTTCAATCATAATACTGCCAAAATCGTTGGCACCTGCATGCAAACAAATTTGTGCCGTTTGTTTACCAACCGTTAGCCAACTTGCCTGAATGTTTTTGATATTGGGCAACATAATCCTGCTAATTGCAATGGTTCGTATATATTCCTCCGAAGTGGTTAAATTTTGTACTCCTCTTATGCGGGTAAGCAGTGTATCTACATCCTGAAATGTCCAAGGGATAAATGCCAAAAATCCGTTGGCATCAGCCGGTTTTTTGGCTTGTATATCGCGTATGCGGGTAAGGTGAATAAATCTTTCCTCTATTGATTCAACATGCCCAAACATCATAGTGGCACTAGTGGTAATATTGAGTAAATGACATTGGTGCATAATTTCCAACCATTCATCTGCACCGCATTTGCCTTTGCTAATTAAGCGCCTTACCCTATCTACCAATATTTCGGCACCTGCACCGGGCAAACTGTCAAGCCCTGCTGCTTGCAAAGTTTTGAGCACTTCGTGGTGGGTACTTTTTTCTAGCTTGGTAATGTGTGCAATTTCGGGTGGCCCAAGTGCATGTAATTTAATGGTCGGAAACTCATTTTTAATGGCTTTGAACGTATCTACATAAAATTGCAATCCCAATTCGGGGTGATGCCCCCCTTGCAACAAAAGTTGATCGCCACCCAATTGTAGGGTTTCTTGTATTTTTTTGCGATAGGTAGGCATATCGGTAATGTAGGCCTCCGCATGACCCGGTATGCGATAAAAATTGCAGAATTTACAATTGGCAATACACACATTGGTGGTATTTACGTTCCTATCTATTTGCCAAGTTACTTTGCCATGTGGTACTTGTATTTTGCGCAATTCATCTGCAACATGCATCAATTCTGAAAGAGGGGCATGTTCAAACAAATACATACCTTCTTCTATGGTTAAAAATTCAAAAGCCAAAGCTTTTTGGTACAATTGGGCTATCTCCATGTATGGTGTAATTAGAGTACTATCAAGCAACAAAGGTAAGGATGCAAAAGTTGCATTGTTGGTGTAAATAACAAATTGCTGCAAATAACCAATCCAATTAGTAATGCGTCAATGGCACATAGACCATGAAATAAAGCTTGTTGAAATTTGGTTTTTGGGAAATGCTTTCGCTTATGTTGGAGCAAAGTACGGCCATGTTGTTAGTTGGAATGGACTATTTTCTCTAAAAAATAAGAAAACCAATTGCACCCATAAAGAAGTATAACAAACTAGTCACCTGATTTTTAATCCGGCTCACAAATAAAATTTTTACTCCTCCTCTCGGTTTTGTCTGCTATTCAATTATTTTTTTTATATTCGAGTAAGTGTTTTATGCAGCAATTGCCTATGGTATTGTTTTTGTAATAAAATATGAACCGATTTTTTGCCAAATAAATAAGCCCCTTTATAATTACAATCAGTTTTTCTAACAACAAGTTGACGGGTTGTAAACAATACCCCTGCAAATGCTAGCCCAAATGATTCATTTATACATTCGACGGTAGTGGCAGGTAGTGTGTTATCAACGTAGTATTTGTAATTTAGGCATGTTTGTATACGCAAAAAAAGGTGATTCATCATTCAATTCTTGTGTATGCCATCTACTGCCCATTCATTGCCGGCCAATTACTTATTGGATATTGCACATGTGCTTGTAAGCAAAGCTATTTCACCCATGTTATTGGTGCAGGTTAATGGTATTATTGCTTATGTAAATACGGCTGCGGCAAAGGCGCTGCAATTACCCGATAGCGATTTGCTGAATACCCACATCGATGCATACACAGCACCGCAATACCCATGGACACAATTGCTGCAACAAACGCAAGCTGTTACGTATAGTTATACTTTAAACACCAATACGCATCATTTTTATTTACATCCACCGCAGTTGGTAGATGCTGCACATGGAATGTATTTGTTGCAGTTAGAACACAATCCAATACCAACACTACGCCCTCAAAAAGAAATACTTGAAAACAGACAGCTAAAATTGCTGATAGATTTATTGCCCGATACCATTTACATAAAAGATATTGAAGGAAGAAAGGTGGTAGCCAATAAAACTGATTATACCAATATTGGCGCTAATAGCGAACAGGAAGTATTGGGTAAAACAGACCTAGAGTTGTTTGCGGGAGAAGAAGGAAGAAGAGGTTACGAAGTAGACAAACACGTTTTACAATCGGGCGAAAGTGTGATTAATAAAGAAGAATTGTTTATTGGCAAAGATGGAAGCCAACGTTGGATATTAACGACCAAAGTGCCTATTAAAAATAAAGCCGGCATTATTACCGGGCTCATTGGTATTGGCCGAAACATTACCAAACGTAAAGAAATAGAGGCTGCCCAAGTACAAAGCGAGAAAAACTTTCAAACCATTTTTCATGCATTACCTATACCCCTAGTACTTACACAAGCAAACGATGGCACTATCGTGATGGCCAATAATGCCATGCAACATTTATTGGGTTTTGATACGCAACAACTTATTGGCCAAAAAACAGCACCGTTGTATGTAAAGCTAGCCGATCGAAACAAAATTGCACGCGAAATGCAGCTCCACAATACCGTTGCCAATATTGAAATACAGTTAAAAAATGTACACGGACAAGTGGTGACTTGCTTGACTTCGGTAGAAAATATTCGTTTGAATAACCAATCAATGTATTTAAAAGGCTTTGTAGATATTGGCGAAAGAAAGCGTATTGAAGAAGCCCTCCACAAATCGGAAAGCAATTTAAAAACCGTGTTCGATAACACCAATATTGGTTATGCATTGCTCGATAAAAAACTGCAAGTGTTATCGTACAATACCGCCATGCAGCAGTTTGCGCACAACGATTTACATGTAAACATTACCATTGGTGCATATGCTTTAGATTATTTTAGCGAAGAACGAAAAAATGTAGTGGGCCCCGCACTTGATAAAGCATTATTGGGGCAGTTAGTGAGTTATGAGGTTACTTATTTACAGCCTGATAAAACCAATAGATGGTACAAAATGAAAATATTTCCTGTGCCGGGTAAACACACCAAAGTAGGCGGAGTGATTATGTCGTTGGAAGACATTACAGAACAAAAAAATACCGAATTGGCTTTACAAACCTCTATTCAACAAATATCCGATTACAAATTAGCACTGAACGAATCTTCCATAGTAGCCATTACCGATGCCAAAGGAATTATTAAATATGCCAACAATAATTTTTGTACCATTTCTAAATACTCCACTGCAGAACTGATAGGTAAAAGCCACCGCATAGTTAACTCAGGCTACCATAGTAAGGCTTTTTTTCAGCAAATGTGGCAAACCATTGCAAGTGGCAGTATTTGGAAAGGCGAATTTAAAAACAAAGCAAAAGATGGTACTTATTATTGGGTAGATAGCACCATTGTACCTTTTTTAGATAGCCAAGGAGTGCCTTACCAATACATGTCGATCCGTAAAGACATAACCGAACGAAAAAATGCCGAACTCGAACTCCAAAAATCGTTTGAAATTTTGACCGAACAAAACAAACGACTCAAAGATTTTTCTTATATCGTTTCGCATAATTTGCGCTCACATACCAGCAACATTAAATCCATAACCCATTTTTTGGAAATAATGGAAGATGAGGCCGAACAGCGCGAAATGGTGCGTAATTTAAAAACCGTAGTGGAACTGTTAGATGAAACGTTGTACAATTTAAACGAAGTTGTAGCTATTCAAAAAAACATCAATATTAATGTAGAGCCATTACTTTTAAATCAATACATTAATAAGATATTGGATGTTTTAGCCAATAAAATTGCCGACAAACGCGTGCAAATAATTAACAACATTCACAAAGAGGTGGTGGTGTACTTTAATCCGGCCTATTTGGAAAGTGTATTGCTCAATTTTGTATCCAATGCCATAAAATACAGCCATCCTGAACGCACTCCTGTTATTGCCTTTAATTGTACGGTAGAGTTTAACCAATTGGTATTGCTAATTTCCGACAACGGTTTGGGGATGGACCTAACCAAAAATAAGGACAAACTATTTGGTATGTACAAAACATTTCATGGCAATAGCGACGCTCGTGGCATTGGGTTGTTTATAACCAAAAACCAATTAGATGCACTTGGTGCCAAAGTAGAGGTGGAAAGCGAAGTAAATGTGGGCACAACATTCAAAATTTATTTTAAATAACTACGCCATTGTATAAACAAAAGATATTTAGTGTAAATTAGTACCCACTATCATTGCTTACCCATTAGCCTATTACCATATTTATACAAAATGGCCGAACTACATTTGAATAATAACTCCTTACAACAAATGGCTTTTTTGGCAGTACAAGCCACTGCTGCTAGCCATGCATTTATTGGAGCATTGCACCATGGCCAACTAATTATTAAAGCACACCATGGCAATGCACAGCCTATCAACAACCTATTACCTGCTTTACAAAACTATTTATTGCAACAGCCGTTACAAGGTCAGTGTAATGTGCCCCACGCTGTGTATCCATCAAACAAAGATGTAGGTATTCATTTAACCAAAATAGAAATAGAGCTCAGCCATGTAGCCAACACACAATACGTTTTAGCAGTAGTACATACTGCAGCATCGTTGCCATTAAACGAGCAGCAACTATCCGCTTTGCAAATCATTGCCCAACAAATAAACTTGCTACTACATCAAGATGTTGCCGAAATAATTACCCATTCCGAGCTTGCAAGCTATTTTCATAGTACGTTAGATGCTGTGTGTTTTATTTTTCCCAATTATAGCATCTACCATTTTAATAAAAATTTTCAACAACATATTTTCAATATTCATGGTAAGCAAGTAGCTATCGGCGATAATGTATTAACCTTTATTGAACCATCCACTTTTCAAGTATTTACGCAAAATGTGATTGCCGCATTTGAAGGAAAGGAAATTTGCAACGAAATATTAGTGCCTTTTCCTAATATGACCAAATGGTGGGAGGTAAGGTACTTGCCCGTATACAACGCTGAAGGTCAGATTTATTGTATAGCTTTTGTAACGCGCGATATTGACGATCAAAAGAAAACTTTGTTGCAGTTAACCAAAAGCGAAGCCGAAGCCCGAAGCCATTACGAGCTGTTACAGTCTATTTTAGATAGTCCCAAAGAGATGATTATTTTTTCGCTAGACCAACAGTATTGCTACAAAGCTTTTACTATTTCGCACAAAGAAACCATGCAGCAAATTTGGGGGGTGAATATTGAAGTAGGCATCTGTATGTTGGATGTAATCACTAACGAGGAAGATAAATTGCGCGCCAAAAACAACTTTGATAAAGCATTGCAAGGCGAGCAGTTCATGTTTGAGGAGGCGTATGGCAACGAAAATTTATCGCGCCGTATTTGGGAAAATCGGTATGCGCCAATTTTTTCTGCCAACAATGAAGTTGTAGGACTTACCGTATTTGTAACCGATATTACCGAACGAAAAAAGCACGAACAGGCATTAATAGAAAGCGAGCAGTTGCTCAACGAAGCGCAACGTGTAGCGCGCATTGGCAATTTTTTGGTCGATTTTGCTACCCAAACATGGAAAGGTTCGCGCGTATTGGATGAAATATTGGGCATAGACGCCCACTTTGAAAAAACGGTAGACAATTGGGTACGGCTAATTGCTCCGGAAATAGATGCTGAACGACTACACCTTTTTTACCAAGCTATATTCCAACAACGATTTTTTAGCAACGACTATCATATTATTCGCCAAATAGATGGGGAAAGAAGATGGATTAGCCTATTCGGCGAAATTGTTTACAATGATGCCGGACAACCCGTACAAATGACCGGAACCGTGCAAGACATTACAGAACGAAAGTTGGCAGAAGAGCAACTACGACTTACGAAAGAACGATACAAATTTGCCATAGAAGGTGGTGGAGATGGCATTTGGGATTGGGATATCACCCACAACCATATCTACTTATCGCCCCGTGGCAAAGAAATGTTGGGCTACAACCAAGATGAAATAGGTAAAACTATTGAAGATTGGACATTTTTAATTCATCCCGACGATGTTCAACGTGTTGCCGACAACTTGCTAAGCCATTTTAGAAACGAATTGCCTATTTACACCATCGAATATCGGGTACGATGCAGCAATGGCACGTATAAATGGATATTGGCACGCGGCAAGGTGGTAGAACGCAATAGTGAGGGCGCTGCTATGCGTATTGTAGGCTCGCACACCGACATTAATGAACGGAAAAAGGTAGAACAAGCACACGCTGAAAGCGAAAAAACACTACAAAATATATTCAACTTTTCACCCGTACCTATGCTGCTGTCTAAGGTAAACGGCGGAGAAATTTTGATGGTGAACAAAGCATTGGTGCGCTTATCCGGCTATACCAAGCAAGAACTGCTAGGCAAAGATACTTTCCAATTTTACCACAGCAGTTTCGATAAAGAAATGCTGATTCAGCTATATGCACAACAAGGGGTTATTAAAAATGTAGAAATTCCGCTTGTCAATAAAAAAGGCGAAACACGAATCAGTCTTGTGTCGTCAGAAGCCATCACCCTACAAGGGGAAACGGTAGTGATAACCGGTTTTGTGGACATTACGGAGCAAAAAAATATAGAAGTAGCACTCGAAAAATCAAGAGCCGATTTGCGGACTATTTTCGATAATACCAATATTGGTTATGCTTTGCTCGATAAACATTTGTACATAGTGTCTTTCAATCAGCTAATGCAGCAGTTTGCCAACGAGGCGCTTGGCCAATCGTTACAAAATGATACACACATCAATCAATTTATTACCAATACCTTTCACGAAAATTGGAGCGTGCATTTGGCGGAATGCCTCGAAGGACAAAGTTTTAATTACGAAGCAGCTTATCCACAGGTGCAAAAATGGTATCAGGTGCAGCTCAATCCTGTAGCGTCCAAATTTTCAGACTCTATAGAAGGCCTACTCTTTGCCATAGAAGATATAACGAGTCGAAAAAAAGTAGAACTTGAGTTGCAAAAATCGTTTCAGCTTGTAAGCGAACAAAACAAGCGATTGCTGAACTTTTCCTACATTGTATCGCACAACTTACGATCGCACGCAAGCAACATAATTTCTATCAGCCGTTTTTTGGAAGTGTTAGATACCGAAGCCGAACGCAAAGAAATGGTGCAGCACCTGAAAACAGTTTCAACCGCTTTGGACGAAACCCTTCACAATTTAAACGAAGTGGTAGCTATACAAAACAATATTAATGTACACATGCAGTTGGTAAATGTGTACCAGTATATTCAAAATGCACTTACCATACTGAAAAACCAAATAGCCGAAAAGCAAGCCGTAGTACAAATAGAGGTAGATAAAGAACAATACATCCGCTACAATCCGGCCTATTTGGAAAGTATTTTACTTAATTTTTTGTCTAACGCCCTCAAATACAGTCGCCCCAATGTGGTGCCCGTAATATTGTTGCGCATGCAGCAAATAGCCGGCGAACAGTGGCAACTTACCATTGCCGATAATGGCATGGGTATAGATATGCAGAAATATGGCAACAAGATGTTTGGTATGTACAAAACCTTTCATGGCAATAAAGATGCGCGAGGTATTGGCTTATTCATTACCAAAAATCAAATAGAAGCTATGGGAGGTTCGGTGGAAGTACAAAGTCAACCACAGAAAGGAACCACTTTTATAATCAATTTTATTTAACAAATGCCTATGAGCCTGTTTAAAGGGAAGTTTGGATGAAATGAAGCACCAGCCAATGTGGCACATAACAAAGTTTATTTTGTAGCCATAGTGGAACAAATGGTGAAAACCGTAACGCAGTTATAGCCAACATGGAACATCATTCAACCCGTCAATGAATTATAAACAGGTTTTCTATCTCTAAAGATGTAAGCATAAATAGTCACATTTATGACCCCACAGCCTATACACTTATTGCTTTTGGCTAACAATGCAAACGAGGCAAACCCTATAGTACAGGTATTGCAACAACCACACCCTGCTTGGGCTGTAAATGTACAGGTGCTAACCGAATGGAGTGCATGGGAACAAGCATTACTACACAACCATCCGCAGTTGGTATTGGCATTTTTGCCCATGGCCACAGAGGCGTTACAGCGGGTACAAACCCTTCCCTCTCCACCACCTTTAGTTGTATTGACCACCGCTGCCGCAGAATCAACGGCTATTGAACTCATGCTTGCGGGTGCTAGCGATTACCTGCTTACCCATCAATTGCAGCGCTTAGTACCGGTTGTTTTACGCGAAACCAACCAATACTTGGCAAAGCACCAACAGCACAAAAACGAAGAAAAATACAAAGCCATTATTGAACAAGCTAGCGATGGTATTTTGATTTTTTCGTTCGATGGTACCATCTTAGATTTTAATAAAAGCGCCTATACTTTTATGGGTTATTCGCGCGAAGAATTTGCCCAATTACACCTAACGGATTTGTTTTTCCTCACCGATTTACAAGCCAATCCCATCCAATTCCAACGATTGCAGCAAGGTTTATCTACTATAGACGACAGACAACTGAAACACAAAAACGGAACAGCCATTGAATTTGAAATTAGTACCAAAACCCTACCCGATGGACGTTTAATGTCTATTGCACGCAATGTAACCGAACGAAAAAAAGCCGAAAAAGCCCTCAAAGATTCCGAACAATTATTTGCCTCCGTATTTCATAAAAGTCCTATTGCCATAGCCATTGTGTCGCTAGTTGATGGCCATTTTTACGATGTAAACGAAGTGTTTTTAAAGGAAAGCGGCTGGCACAAATATGAAGTTATTGGCAAAACATCCGAAGATTTAAATTTGTACTTGCATATTGAAGACAGAAACCACGTTATACAACAAAGTGTACAAAATGGTTATATCAATGGCTTCGAATGCCAATTTGTTACCAAACATGGTTTACAACAAACGTGTTTAATATCGGCCATAAAAATTGAAATTGCCAATAAGCCTTATTTGCTTTCCTCCATTATCAATATTACTGAGCAAAAAACTGCTCGGTTGGCACTCATGCAAAGCGAGGACAACCTCAATAGGGCGCAGCAATTAGCCAAAATTGGTAGTTGGGAACTTGACTTAATGACCAATAATTTGGTATGGTCGCGGGAACATTACCGCATTTTCGATATCCCTTTTACCATTCCATCTAATCAATTGTATTTGGCATTTTACTCATGTATACACCCTGAAGATATACCGCATGTAAATGAAGTAGTAAGCAAACAACAAGATTATGCCATCACTTTTCGGATTGTTACTTCAACAGGTACCAAATACATTTACAGTATTGCACAAATGATTCGTAACTCCGAAGGACAAGTTATTGGCATGCGTGGCACAGCACACGATATTACTGAGTCTACCTTGGCCAATCAAAAATTGGTGGCTTCGGAAAACCAATTGCGTGGTTTTTTCAATAGCACTACCGACTATATTGTATTAGCCGATACCCAAATGAAAGTGTTGGCCTACAACCAACGTTACAAGCAAATAGCCGAACACTTACAACACGAAAAAATAACCGTAGGTGGCCATTTGCAATCGCTGATTATACCCAACTTAATGCCCAATTTTGTTGAAAAATTTCAACAGGCATTGCAAGGCATCGAAACCACTATTGAGGCACAACTGCCCTTGCTTGGCAAAATGGAATGGTGGATTGTGTCACTCATTCCAATTACTAGTAAGGAACAGCAAATTATTGGCGTTGCAGTATCGCACACCAATATCGATGCTCGAAAAAGAGCCGAAGCAGAACTTACTTTGTCGGAGAAAAAATTATCCGCCTATTTCAACAGTACAAGCGAAGAAATTTGTTTGCTGTATCCAGACTATACCATTTATGCCTTTAACAAAGTGTTTCAACACACCAACGAACTATTGCACCAACAAAAGGTAACTGTAGGCAATAATTTTTTGTCGTTTCCCATTCCCGATAACCTAGTAGCAGCCTTTAAACGCGATTTTGCCCAAGCAATGACCGGTGAAAAAGTGGTAGTGGAAAAAGAAGTAGCCTATACCGATGGCACCTCCAAATGGTGGCAAACTACTTATGTGCCCATTTTTAACAATGAACAAACGGTGAGCAGCATTGCCTTTATCAAAACCGATATTACTGCACGCAAACAAGCCGAAATGGCCTTAATGGCGAGTGAACAAAAGTTTCGCTCGCTCGTACACAATATTTCCGATATCATTACCTTAATTGATGCCAATGGGGCTATTTTGTACCAAAGTTCGTCTGTAAAACAAATTATGGGTTACGATGAAGACGAACTAAAAGGACAGTCGGTATTTACCATTGTACACCCCGACGATATTTCCCACATACAACAGCATATACAACAGCTAGTACTGCAAGGCGGTAATAGCCCCATTATAGAATGTAGGTTGCTCGACAAAAGCGGACAGTACATTACCCTCGAAGCACAAGGCAACAACCAATTGAACAATCCACTCATCAAGGCCATTGTCATCAATTCGCGCGATATTTCCGACCGAAAACGTCGCGAGCAAGAGCTGCGAAACTCTTTCCAACTAGTGAGCGAACAAAATAAGCGACTTCTCAATTTTTCGTACATCGTATCGCACAACTTACGTTCACATACCAGCAACATCATTTCTATTGGCCGCTTATTCAATAGCCTCGATTCTGAACAGGAAAAGCAAGAAATGATTAACTACCTCAACACTACTGCCGCTGCTTTAGACGATACCCTGCACAACCTCAACGATATGATTGCCATTCAAAGCAATGTCAATATTGGTTTCGGGCATCTCTGTTTGGTAGAATACGTCAACAATACCCTTACTGTATTAAAACAGCAACTGCACGAAAAACAAGTACAGCTACAAATAGCCATTTCCGAGCAATTATTGGTGCAGGCCAATCCAGCTTATTTAGAAAGTATTTTAATCAATTTCTTATCCAACGCCATCAAATACAGCAGTCCACAACGCATACCAACTATCCATATAGCTGCGCACGAAGAGTCCGAATATTGTGTACTCACCATTACCGATAATGGCATGGGTATTGATTTACAACGGTATGGCGACAAGCTTTTTGGTATGTACAAAACATTTCACGGCAATAAAGATGCTCGAGGTATTGGCCTATTCATAAGCAAAAGCCAAATAGAAGCAATGGGCGGTCGCGTGGCCGTTTGTAGCCAACCCAACAAAGGCACCACTTTTACCATTTATTTAAAACGGGGCGAAGCCTAACAAAAATAGAGTAGGGCGTTCCCCTTCGGGTCGGGCTTTGCGCTTTTACTCCTCGCCGCCACCTTTCAGGATGTCGGCTGTGGGGTAATCGCTTCAATCCCTAACGCAAAACAAATAAACGCAATGTTTGTTTGTAAGTTGCAATGTCGTACTTATTTTTTCCAAAATTCCATTTACCAACAAACCACTGTTGCATACTACCCATCAGCATCTGCGAGTTTTTTTTAGCAACTAATTGCTACATTTACTATCTTCCATATGCGGTACTCTTGTAACAACACAAATCATCTTGGTATGATGCGTATTCTACTATTGCTTTTAATAGCCATATCGGTGCAATGCCAAGCGCAAAGCAAAAAGAAAAAACAACGCCTCGCATTGCAGCAACAGCTACAAGCAGCAGCCTTATTGGCTAGTAATTTAACCACACACCTACAAACCTTAGCCGGCTATACGCCATCGTACCCTATTAACATCGGCAATACCAACGAACCCAAAACCATCGGTTATCTAATTCAGCAATACCAAAAAATGGGCATACCACCACTAGGCAGCGATAGTGGCAGTTATGTACAACCCTTTGTTATTGATGACGGAAAATACATCATAGACTCGGCCACATTTTTTACGGTTAATGAAAAGCCACTGCAATTAAGAACCGATTTTTTTCCCCTTGCAACTAGCCGTAGTAGTGTTATAAAAGGTGCCGCTGCATTAGCCATGAACGAAAGAAAACAACCTTGGTTTAAAGACCTCAAAGACCTTTTGGAAGACAATAACCAAAACCCCCATTTCAATCTTGCGCAAAGTATCCAAACCGAAGCAGAAAAAGCCGCTAAAAAAGGGGCATTGGCGCTTTGTTTATACAATACAAGTAAGCAACCCGATAATATTCAATTTCTGCAATACGACACTTCCTATGTAGCAGCTATACCCGTCATTTATATCACCAAACAAGGCATCAGCCGTTTTTTTAAAGATTATGCCGCCTTTCAACAATTGCACTTGGGAGTGGCAATTGGCAAGCAATACTCTACCGCTAAAAATGTGGTGGCATATATCAACAATCATGCAAATAACACGATTGTTTTAGGTGCTTATTATCATTATTTATCCAATCCACTTACCGATTCGTTAAAAGCAGTTTCCGGTTACCAAGCCAATAACAATATTGGTGGTACTGCCGTCTTGCTCGAATTGGCTCGCTTACTCAATACGGCTGCTGCCAAAAACAACAATTATATTTTAATACATTTTAGCGGCAAGGCTTCTACTGCATTAGGCAGTAAACATTGGTTACAAAAACCTGCAATCAACCCATCAAACATTAACTACATGTTCAATATCAACATGCTAGACCAATACGATACTTTGCCAAAACTAACTATTGGAGGCGTAGGTACTTCGCCCATATGGACAGCTAGCTTGCAGGCAGCACCCGCTGCATTACCGCTGCAATTAGATAGTGGCGTGGTAACAACCGACGAACATACCTGCTTTTACCGTGCCGGCATTCCGGTATTGTCTTTTGGTGCAATCAAACCTACTTCCTCAATGCAAACTGCTGCGAATACCACCAATCATTTGAATATAGAACCCCAAAAAGCCTTGGTACAATACCTATATCAATTGGTGCTCAATAACAATACAAAAGGCAAACTGTCCTATGCCCAAACTGCTGAAGTGAGTAAATAGTTGCTTTGCCTTAATTTTAACTTTGGTAAATGGCCATAGCCTATTAACTGCAACGTATACATTTAGCAAATATGCCATCAATAGATAATTTACTTACAAGTTTGTTGGTTCCGTCTATATGCTTAACATTGCTTGCAAGGTGATGGTGTTTTGTACTACATTGGCTTTTAAACAAGCCACATACTTTCAAAAAAGCCATGATACAGCCACGCGCCTACCATGGTGCGCCCACAAATTGAACTGCCATGAAATACAGGTTGAATACAGACGATTTAAACGATGATTTTTTTCACAATACCCGACTGTTGGGCATTATTGCTCCAATCAAAAATTTTCAATTTTGTTGGCTTCTCAACAAAGCATTTTTCTTTCAATTTCGTCTCAATCCAGATCTCGAAATACAATTACGCAAAAAAGATAGAAATTATTTTTTTTCCATTTACGAAGGCCGCGAAACCAACGATGCCGTTATTCATTATTTATACCACAACCACTTTCAAGGCGAGTATTTATTGCCCGAATTAAAGCACATTGATTTTTTATGGCTATTAAAAGGCAACAACATTACCAATGACCAATGTGCATGGCTATTACAAGCCGTAAAAAAAATTAACGGGGTGCAGTTGGTAGTGGAGCTCACCAATGAGCAAATAAAGAACAAAAGCAATATGATATTTTAATCTATCAACCAACTTTTATGTGGCAAACAATTAATAACCAATTGTACAAACAATTTCAATTTGCCAACTTTTCTGAGGCATTTGCGTTCATGGTGCAGGTTGCATTCCTAGCAGAAAAACTAAATCACCATCCTACGTGGAACAATAGCTACAACGTGGTAAATATTTATTTGTGCACGCACGATGCCAATAATTCCATCACTGCAAAAGATACATTGTTAGCTGAGCAAATTGATGCATTATTGTTGTAATACAAATGTTTCAACAGCTTCAATTGCTATTTGTAATCGCGCCTCGTTAAGGCCGCTTATTTCTACCCAAGGTACGGTTTGGTTAATCAACAAATCTTTATACAATTGGTACAGTTCTTTGCGAGGTTGTTCGTCCGGATATTCACGTAAGTTGTCCTTTGTCCAAGGCAAATCAACATTGCATAGCAAATACAAATCGTACTGCTGTTGCACTATTTGCTCCAATATAAAGTGATGGCATTTTCCAAATACATACTCGCACCAAACTTTCATAACATACATATCCGTATCTACAAACAATAAGGGTTGGGTTAGTTGTTGGGTATAGGTAGCTTCTAATGCCAATTGACCTTTGGCAATGTCTAATAATTGATGGTAGTTATAATGGTTTCCATGCGTTTCTAAATAAGTGCGCGCATATTCCGGACACCACAACGTAGTAAAGTGTGCTGCCAATTGTGCGCAAAGTGTGCTTTTGCCCGTGCTTTCGGGTCCAATAATTACTATTTTTTTTACCATGCTTTATTCGGCTTTTGGGCTAGTAGAACGGGCTTTTTCGTGCCAACTTTTGTATCCGGCAATGGCCAAAACCAATAATACCACAAACTGTACACTTGTAAACACATATCCTTTCACAAAATACAATGGAATAGATGCAACATTGGTAGCCATCCACCACCACCAACTTTCTACCTTCTTTTTAGCCATCAGCCACATTCCGGTATATGCAGTAGCACTTGCAAAAGCATCGGCCCAAGGAATAGCTTCAGGAGCAAATGCCTGCTTAGCCCAAGTAAGCAATAGCAATAGTATTACATAAAAAAAACCAAAAAATACAAATGGTTGCCATTGTGCATTCCCTTTTAAATAGGCAATTTGTAACGTTGGCTGCTGTTGTGCATCTTTTTTAATCCATAGCCACCATCCATAAATACTCATAATGGTGTAATACACATTTACACTCGCCTCGCCATACAAATGGCCTTTTATGCTTATATATACAAAAAAAAGCGTATTTACAAGCCCAACGGGGTACACAAGTATGTGTTCTTTTTTGCTAAACCAAACGCTAGCAATACCTGCCAATACGGCCACTAACTCCATCCAACCGGTTTGCAACATCCCTTGTATAAAACTTTGTACAATCCATTGCATGGTAAGTATTCTCTTTTAATATAGACTACTTTTTATGATGGGGCGTTTCCCTTCGGGCCGGGCTTTTCGCTGCTACTCCTCGCCAATCACCCTGCGGGATGTTGGCTGTGGGGTATCCGCTTCAATCCCTAACGCAAGCCTATCGGTCAGTAAGCTACCTTATTCAAAAACAACTGTTTTGTTATTGTAAACAAATACCCGATCTTCCAAAACCATTTGCAACGCCTTTGCCAATGTGTTTTTTTCAATTTCTTTACCTGTACGTACCATATCGGTTACAGAATAAGAGTGGTTAATTGGGGCAACTTGTTGCACAATAATGGGGCCTTCGTCTAAGGCATTGGTAACAAAATGTGCAGTAGCACCAATAATTTTTACACCCCTTTCATAAGCTTGTTTGTACGGATTGGCTCCAATAAATGCAGGCAAAAAGGAGTGGTGAATATTGATGATGTTGTGGGTGAATTGAGCCACAAATGAGGGCGACAATATGCGCATAAATTTGGCCAACACTAAGTAGTCTAGCGGATATTGGTGTATGGTTTGCAGCAACTCTGCCTCAAAATCTTCTTTTGTTTTGTTTTCGTGACTTACGTAGTGAAAAGGCACATTGAATTTACTGCAAATATCGTGCAGTACCAAATGATTGCCCACTACGGCTTGCACAGTAGCACCAAGGGTTTTGAATTGATGACGGAGTAAAATATCGCCCAAACAATGGTATTCTTTGGTAACCAAAACCACTATTTTTTTTTGTGGATTGGGGTTTATTTTTATCAAAGCATCAACCGGTAAAATTTGCTGCAAAGCCAAATACAACATTTGAGGATCGGTTTTGGGAGCAGGCAACAACTCTAGTCGAGCAAAAAATAAGTTTTCAGTAGTATCCACATGCTCGCGCATGGAAATGATGTTGATTTTTTCCTTTTCCATCAATCCCGAAATAGCGGCTACCAAACCCACTTTGTCAATACATTGTATTACAATAAGCATGCGTGTATATATAAATGTTTGTATGGTGAAACAAATCAGCAATAGAATTGCAGCCCGAAAATAAACAAAGGATTGGTTTTTTTAGTTTAAATAAAACAATGCCCCTAAAATGCAACAATATTAGCAGCGTGAGGGATTGAAGCGGTTACCCCACAGCCGACATCCTGAAAGGTGGCGGCGAGGAGTAAAAGCGTAAAGCCCGACCCGAAGGGGCACGCCCCTAATAATTGATTATTTGGGAGAATAAAAACATTGACAACAGCCAAGATAAATCTTCGCTTAATCCCACTTGTTCAACAAATCGGGCCTACGTGTTTTGGTGCGTTCCATACTTTGCTCCAAGCGCCAAGCTTCTACTTTTTTGGGATCGCCTTGCAGAAGTATGTCGGGGACTTTCCAACCTTTGAAGTCGGCAGGGCGCGTATACACGGGCGGGGCTAGTAAATTATCTTGAAAAGAATCGGTCAGTGCCGAAGTTTCATCGTTCAATACACCGGGAATAATGCGACCAATAGCATCAACCACTACGGCGGCAGCAAGTTCGCCACCACTCAGCACATAATCGCCAATGGAAATTTCGCAAGTAATGTAATGGTCGCGAATGCGCTGATCAATGCCTTTATAGTGTCCGCAAATGATGAGCAAATTGTTTTTGAGGGAAAGCTGATTGGCCATACTTTGGTTAAATGTGGGGCCATCGGGGGTCATGTAAATGATTTCATCGTAGGTATGTTCTTTTTGTAGGTGTTCTATCATATTCGCCAATGGTTCGCATAGCATCACCATACCTGCACCGCCACCATATTGATAGTCGTCTACCTGACCATGTTTGTTGATGGCCCAATTGCGCAAATTGTGGGTGCGTACTTGTAACAACCCTTTGTCGTGCGCCCTTTTCATGATGCTATGGGCAAATGGACTGTCGAGTAATTCGGGAGCTACGGAAACAATATCAATTAGCATAACATTTAATTTTTTTAAAAAAAAGGAAGCCATCTGCTCGGCAAGAAACGAGGTGGAAGTTGCGTTTACACTTCGTCATCGCCCATAAACTCTGTCAAATCGCGTCGATCTCTTTTGGTAGGTCGGCCCACTTTACTTAAGCGCTTACCGGTATGAAAAGCTGCCGGCTGAAAGGTAACCACATCTAATGCTTCGGGAGGGGTAATGTCTTCATAATATTTTATGGCTTCTACATATGCCATGCGGGTGTGTAGCAAAGCCGTTACTTTAACAACCCACTTACGACCTTCTGTTTTTACATCGTAAACATCGCCTACGTGTACTGTTTTGGCAGGTTTTACGTTGGTGCCCAAGCATTTTACTTTGCCATTGTCGCAAGCGTCGGCCGCTTGAGCGCGGGTTTTGAACAGTCGAATACTCCACAAATATTTATCGATGCGTAGCTTTTCTTTTTCGGACATATACAGAATGCTTAACAGGTTGATGGATACAAAGGCAAATGAGTGGTAAGATAGGCGGCTTTGATTAACTTATGGGAATGGTTTCTTGTAGCAGGTTATTGCCTTCTGTGTTTACATAGCTAATGGTATGCTGTTGTACATTGCAAATCCATTTTTCTACCCCAGCTTCGGCTGCCTGTTGGCAAAAAGTGGAGTAGTTGGTTGTGCCTTGTTGGTGTACCTTCAGCGCCTCCAGCAATTTGGTAGCACTGCTTGTGGCGTTTACGGTAAATGTAACCGCTTTCGGAGGCATGATGCATACTTTTTCTTGATTAGCCCCTAGGTATACGGTGCTGCCATCGGCCACAAAATGCTCGTAGGTAACAACGCCCATTAGTTTTAGTGCCCGTACAAATAAAGGATATTCGGCGCCGGAAGTTACTTTGGCACTAGCAGCTTGAATTTGTTCAGCGGTAAACATAAGTTGATTTGCTAGAAGTGAATTACAAAAGTAGGTGAGTAGCCAAAGCCTACCAAAAACACCCGTTGCACAATGTGTAATAGTAGTGCGCCTTGTTTAAATGAACATGCCCCTAAAATTAGGGGCATGTTAGCAGAGAGGAAGGGATTCGAACCCTCGATACAGTTTCCCGTATACACACTTTCCAGGCGTGCTCCTTCAACCACTCGGACACCTCTCTGTAAGTGGGTTGCAAAAATAACCGTTACTGACCATTAATAAGCGAATATTTTTTTTGCATTGGCTGTAGTTATTTCTGCAACGTTGTTGAGGGTTGTTTCTTTTACTTCCGCAAGCTTTTCGGCAATGTTCAATAGGTAACTACTTTGGTTTCGCTGTCCCCTAAATGGTACGGGGGGCAAGTAAGGAGCATCGGTTTCGAGAACGAGGTGTTGCAGCGAAATGTTTGATAATGCAGCAGGCAATCCACTGTTTTTGTAAGTGAGTACCCCGCCAATACCTAAATAAAAACCCATATCAATAATTTGCTTGGCACTTTCGGCACTACCACTAAAACAATGAAAAATGCCGCGAAGTCCTTTTTGTGCAAAAGGTTTTACACGGTTAATGGTTTCCTGCATGGCATTGCGGGTATGGATAATGATGGGCAAGTTGAGTTGTAAAGCCCATTCCATTTGGGTATCAAAAGCAATGTATTGTTGTTCTGCAAAGGTTTTGTCCCAATAAAAATCAAGTCCAATTTCGCCTATTGCTGCAAATGGACGATTTTGTAAATGCTTTTCGGCAATATGCAATTCAGATACATAATTATCCTTAATATAACAAGGGTGTACGCCCATTGTGGCTACACAGCTATTGGGATGGTTGGTTTCTAATTGCAGCATGGAAGCATGCGCTTCGCTATCGATAGCAGGTAAATAAATACGCTCTATGCCATTTTCTTGCGCATTGGCCAATACTTGCTCTATATCGGCTTCAAAAGCATCGTCGTACAAGTGTGCGTGGGTATCTATCAACGTCATGTTGCAAATTTGCAGTATTGGATGATGTTTTGTTAATTTTTTTTGCGTTACAGATAATAAATTGAACTCGCTATCCGTTTATAATACACGCATACTGTACTACAAGTTAGAGACTGGAGATGCCAATAGCAGTAAAAAATACAAGAATAATAGATTAAACTTTGTTTTCATAGGGTACGGATTAAATCGAGCCGGGGTTTTTACCCTGGCTCTTAGCATTTTCCGCTTTTGTCATTAACAATAGGTGTTTTTGAATACAAATAGGCTACCACACTTACATAAAGTTGCAAGTACAATAGTAAAACGGTCAGTTACCCAAACCGAGCATTTTCAATTAGTTTTTTTGTCAGTAAGGTTACCTGATTGGTTCGATAGCTAGGCATTAATAGGTGCTATCGGGCACTGCTATAAAATTATTGTTGCCTGTGTATTTTTTGCCCACGCCATTGAGGGTAAACCACCTAAAATTTTGATCTGCAATAAGTCCTTTTGCAGCATATATTTTTTGCAAAGGCTGTTTTTGGCTAATGATTGCGGGTTTATCGGTAAAAAAGGTACCTGCATTTTGATCCCAATAGAGTTCATGGCACCACAAGGTATCTCCCTTTTTGCTTTTAAAAATAACACTATCGCGTAGCAGAACTTTGTTTTCGTATTCTAAATAGCGGCCATACTTTGCATCAAGCCAACTTTCTTCAGCCGCAAGGCTGTCATAAAAATCTACATGCAGGGTTTTGGGAAATTCAATTTTGGCCGTGTCTGTCAAATATCGCAACATTAGGGGAGCCCGCAACTTGGCCTTCATAATACCATTGCTACTCAAATAATTTTCTATCATTTTGCCCTCTTCAATACCGGTGGTTTTTTTTCCAAAATTTTTCACCTCCTCCATATTGTTTTCACAAGCCATACAGCATGCCACACAAAATACGCAGGCGAGCCATTTACGAATGGTTATTGTATAAGGAAAAAGCGTGTACATAGTTGGCAAATATCGTAGAAAGTTGCCCATGTTGCAGTAAAAAGATAGCGAGGGCAGCGTTAATTAACACATACCCTCGCTAAAAAATCAAGCTGCTGTATTAGCAGACGGATACCAATTGATTTTTTTACTGGCATACATAATAAGCGCCAACACTGCAAATAAGCCAATACTACCTACTAGTAAAGCAGTGTCTTCCAATTGAATAAGAATGAAAATGAATGCATATAAACCTGATAGTAAGCCTGCAAGCGCTGCGGCGGTTTTCCACAGTTTAAAATGGCTCTTTGCATAACCCGAAATTAATCCAATGGTAGCCAAAGCAGCAGCAGCATACGCCCAATTGAATAAAATAAACTCGCTCAACGCCAATAACAACACATAAAAAACAACCAAAGCAAAACCTACCAATACATATTGTACGGGGTGCAGTGGTTTGTGTTGCAGCAATTCGATTACAAAAAACAAAGCAAACGTAAGTCCAATGAACAGAATGGCATATTTGGCACTGCGCATGGTTTTGGCATACTGATCGGCCGGTTGTAGCATACTTACCCCAAAGGCTAGGCTTTGGATTTCTGCAGGCCATTCGGTGAGTACTGTTGAAAATGGCAAATTGGCTTTGTTGAACGTCCAAGAAGCCTCGAAGCCTTTATCGTGTACCACACGCTTACCGGGTAAAACATTGCCATCGAAAGATGGGTTGGGCCAATTGGAAGTAACCGAAAAGGAACTATTGCCCGCAAGCGGAATAAAATGCAATTGTTCGCTGCCTTTTAGGTGTATGGCTACTTGAAATTGTAACGGTTTGCCCAGCATATCGGCAGATAAAGGGATGGATGCTGAAAAGCCGGCAACATTTTTTACAGCATGGGGTAGTCCTACTTCCATTTCGTAAGGCTTTCCGTTAAATTGTACTACCAACCGTTCCTCAATGCCTTTAAAATCTGAAATAGCAGCACATATTCTTGCGTTTTGCCATTGAATGCTCTCGGATGGAATACTAGTAGGTTCTTGACAAACAAAATTGCCTGTGCATTGGTTAACGGCTTTGTAGAGCAATACTTTGTAAATGGAACGAGGTCTTAATTCCGGTTGAATATGTGCATTTACTTGCAACTGATTGGCTAAGATAAACAGTTGATCTGTAACTGTTTGCAATTTTCCGTTGCTGCTAACTATTGTTTTGGTGTAGGGAACACAAATATAGGGTGCAGTAACAATTTGTGACCCCGACCATTTGGCGGTTACTTCATTAACTACTTGTTCTTGTCGCAATTGCCGTTCGGTAATTAAGCTTGTTACAAATGCAGAAGGTACTAGCATAATTAAAATGAGTACGCCTGTTATTACCGATTTTATCACAATTTTATTAGCCGATTTGCTATCGGGTGTTACGGAATTGGCCACTTGTGTGGTGGTGTTTTCTACTTGCATATGGATGGGTTTTGATGACGATGGAGAAAATGCTAAATAAGCATTCAGTACTTTTCGATGCCAATATTGCGATAGGGATAAACTGATAAAAACAGCTGCCGAAATACCTAGAGGTAAGGCCATTTGTTCAACGGACCAAAGATTGTTGAATCCTTGTTCTACCGCTACAAAACAACTTATTCCACCATACAAGAAAGTAACTAATACATTCACTAAAACTATATGGCGCCATTTACTAAGTAAAGGCAATTGCTGTTGCTGCAAATACGGTAACACAAAGCCGTACAATAGTAAGGCGGGCAAGCTTCCCAAAGCACTACCTATTGCAGCAAAGACTCCCGCATATAGGCAGGTGAACAAATCCTGTTCTTTGATGAATATTGACAGGATGATTAGCCAGGTAAAGCAAATGCAGGCTGTTAGCCATAGGAGTGTTAGCAATTTGCCTGTTTCTTTTATTTTATTCATTTAAAAGTACTTTGTATTTCAAAGTGTAGATGCAAAAAAAATTAGTGCATATTTTTTATCATGGCTTCTAATGCTGCCAAATGTGCTTTAAAAGCTATTTGACCTTGTTGGGTAACGGCATAGGTGGTATTGGTTTTGCGTCCTATAAATCCCTTTTGCACTTGTATGTAAGTATTTTCTTCTAGTGTTTTTAGGTGGCTTGCCAAATTGCCATCTGTAATTTGCAGCAATTCTTTCAGGTCATTAAAGTTTACGGCATCATTTACCATCACCGCACTCATGATACCCAATCGTATTCTACTGTCAAAAATTTTATTTAAATGTTGTATGGGATTGTTCATGTTAATGCATCAAAACGATTTATAATGATAAATAACTTTGCATTATTGGCCTACGCGTTCGTATTTTAACCACATCATTGTGCCGTATACAATGTGCAGAATGCCAAAACCAAGTGTCCAAAAGTACAACCCGAAACCAACAAAAAAAACGTTGATAATGCCTAATGCAATTTGGCAATAACCTAAATATTTCACCTCGCTGAGTGTATACTTGCTTGCATTGACCAAGGCCAATCCGTAAAATAACAGACAGCCAGGAGCAATAAATCCGAAGGCTCCGTTTTCAATCAACTTGAGTAAATAAATACCACCTGCTACAAGAGGAACTGCAACCTGAAACATTAAACGCCTTGCCGAACTGCCCCAAAGTGGAATATTGGTTTTTTTGCTGCGCAGGTAGGTGAAAAAAAAGGATAATACGAATGCTGCAATGAATGTACCAATAGCTATTACAAAAAGCTTTTCGCCCATGAACTCACGAATATCCAATCCGTTAGCATAAGCCGGAGCGTTTTTAGGTGCATATTTTAAATTGGACAGCGAGCCTCTATGGGCTGCAATTTCTTGATAGGCAAACCAAGCACCTACCATCGCACTCAATCCAGCTGCAATACCGCTTAAACCACTTAAACTTACAAAGCGACTGCTTTGTTCCATCATTTTTTTTATTTGAGCTAGATTTTGAAGCGGTGTAGATTCGTTGTTCATAAAAGCACTTTGTTTTTCAAAGTAAAATCAAAAACTCGTTTCTGCCAAAAAAACTATGTTAAATACCTAATAAAACAATAGATAGTCTGATATTCGCGGCAATAAATATGCATTTGTAAGTAATTGCATTCGGAAACGGTTTATGCAACTGCACTATCGTTCACTTACTTCTTATCTAGTAAAAAATTACTTCTAAATGAATTTTCGAGCTATATAGACCTTTATGGATAGCTCGCTCACATTGGTTTAGAACTATTGTTGCTGCCATTATTCAATGACGGGTTGTATAAGGAGGTTTTTTACATGCACAAAGCCGTGCTAAATATCATTTAGCACGGCTTTGATAGATTGAAAATTAATTTAATAAATATTATTAGAAGCTCTGTAGCCCGATTGGGTGTTTTTGTACCAATCGGTATAGGTTGTTCCACCCGAACCTGCCCAATTGGTGAAAAATAAATAGGTATCCTTGACATTGCTTACTTCTTTCGGGTATTCAAATGGCTCTACAAAACTGAGCGCCCATGGATAGTTTAACGCATTTACGTAATACTTTCCCTGCGAAGGACGGCTTGCATCTTCACCTGTTCCCAATAAATTAGCATCAGCCTTATTGGTAGGAGTAGTCCCGGGAAGGTGAACCTCGTAGGTTCTGCGCATATTGCTAATCAAAAACGGGTTAAAAGGAATAGTGCCCAAAGTTGCGGTGCTAATAGGAGCCGTAAATACAATACTGATTCGTGAAGTATCGCCACTAATTTTATCTTTTGTTTTATCGGTGTTTACAATAAAAGAACCATTGGAATAGGAGAGTAAATTATAGGAGTTATCGAAAGGAATAATGACAGCTTTGGTTTGGCCAGCTTCTGTACCATTGGCATTGAGTGTAATATAATTGTTACGTAAGCATTTGTCTTTGTTGGCATACGTTACACTACTAACATTGCCGGTACTAAAGGGAAATTCTACTCCAAAGCCATTTTGAAAGTTGGCTCCGGCAGCAATAGGAGCAAATTCGCCGGTCATTTCAACCACGTTGTTGCTTGCATTGCTAATCATTTTGTAACGATAACGCACCACTAAATCATTCATGTCATAGTCGCCCGAATTAGGCCATTGGTCTTCAAATGCAAGTGTACCCCATTGATTAACGTTTGGAAAATAATTAATATAAGCCCTTGTTGGGTCGTTTGGAAATTCATCTAAAGGATCATTCACCCCATCTCCGTCGGTATCTACGGGTCTGTCTACCGGTTTTACTCCTTCCCGCGAAATGGCATCAATCGGGTTAGAACTTGCATAATACACAACATCGTTAAAATCTTGGTCGCAACTGCCATAACTTCTATTGATATCTTCAAATCCAACCAATAAATAATCGTTATAAGTAAGTAAAACAGAGTGTTTGCGTAAAGCTTCGGTAGATTCCGGATTTAAATAAGAATCGGAAAAAAAGGCTGTGTTAGTTGTTCTAACGTTGTTTGATGTACCTCCCTTCCAAGCATCTTGATACAAAACAATACCTATAGTAGTGCCAGCATCAAACGTACCAATTTTCACTTTATCGCCCGAAGTAAGGTTGCCACCGCTATTGGTATAACTAGTATTTGGGTATATAAAAGTGATGGTATCAATATCTGCCAAGCTTGCCGGCGGATTATTGGTAGGATATTTGTAAAAACCCAATGAATTACGATAGCCTGCGCCTTCGTGTACAAAAGTAATCCATACATCGGAACGCTTTACAATTACCAAATTAGAAGTGGCATTATTGGATAAATAACTTGGACGTAAATTAGGTACACTCTGGCTTTCGGGCAACGAATTGTTGATGGCAGCTAACAAATCGGAAGAAATTACATCGCGCGGAGATTCAAGGTAATTGGGCTTACCATTGTTATCGGTAGTACCCAGGTATTTAAAAACCGTATTGGTGCTGACCCCGTTAATATCCAATACATCTTTTTGTTGTACAGTAGTACCTGCTAAAGGCTGTTCGGCAGAAAAACTTCCTACAATATTTCCCGAAAAACCGTTAATGCCGCCAATTGTTGCAGAAATACTATTGTTGTTAATGTAGGCTTTGGTATTGCGTAACAGACCTAAATAATTGGGGTCAATAATCAAAGTATCAATGTAGGAAGGCACTTGAATTTGTGCACTTATTTTACCTGCTTTGTTGCTGAGTGTGGTTAGCAATTTATTACCCATTTCGTTGTTCCAATAAGCATAAACACTTACCGGCACACCCGAAATAGCACCATTGTTGTTGCTAAGTAGGTTAACATCAATGGTGATGGTTTTGGTAGTGGTAAAGTTAAAACCATCCGGCGCCAATTTGGTTCCGTTAATAGGGTTATTGGTATCGGTATCGGTTTTTTTACAAGCTGTTACCGAAAAAATGATTGCTGCAATGGCTGTGAAAGTTTTGATTGTTCGCATCATGGTGCTTCGTATTTGTAGGATATAATTGAATATAGTTATTTGGAAAAGTAAAATTATTATTTATGGCTGCCCACATAGTCACCTTTTGAGGTGAAATGAAAAAAATCACCCATATGGGTGAGGCAATAATTGGCGTTTTGGTTTTGGTTTTAATTGCATGGTAAGGCCTTATTACAAATATTTGTGCCAATAAATATAGCTGTACAAATGGTATTGAAAATCAATGGTATTAAACTATTTTTCTCTCCTCCATTTTCTTATGTATAGAAAATGCTTCTCAATATGGGAAAAATCAATCGGCATTGAGCACCAATTAATGCTTTACGGGTTCCTTTGCCTATTTTTGCCGTAGCTATCTATTTTGTACTTATTGTTGTTCTATGTGTTGTTATCGCTTTTTTTTACGCACCATTTGTATTGCCTTTTCCGTAATGGTGCTACCCAAAACCTATGCACAGCTAACTTATCCGCACATATATATTGAAATAGATAGTATTTGGCAGTTTCAAAACTTGCAATTGGTGCCCATTCGGTATAAAAATCAGGTAAATAAATTACTGGCATTACCCACCCAACAAACGGTGATTGGTTTAGCAGAGGCCATAAAAAAGGGGAAAATTGAAATCAAAGAATTCTACTACAATGGAGATGCTAATGTAAAATTGCTGCAACTAAAAAATAGAAGTAATCAATACATCATGCTCAATAGCGGCGATATCATTGCCGGTGGCAAACAAGATAGGATGCTTGCCGAAAGCAAACTTCTTGCACCCAAAGCTTCCGACGAGTTTATTGATGTGTATTGCGTGGAAAAAGGCCGTTGGAGCAATAAAAACAAATCGTTTACTTATGTGGGCAATGCCGACGAAATGTTGCGCCGTATCATGGACAGTACCAACAGCCAACATTGGATTTGGACCGAAATTGAAAACCGACTACCCGATGCCAATAAATTAACCACCACTTGGCCTTACACACAGGCGTATCAAAAACACAACAAAGCCATTTTGCCCTACCTACAATTTTTTGCCGGCAAATGGCAACATTCCGATAGTACTTTTGCTGGCTTCATAGCACTTGGTGCCGATAGCAGCATTCTCAGCTGCGAGGTATTTGCCGCTCCATCGCTTACTTTAGCTGCTTTTCCACAACTCATTGCGGGTTGGGCACAGTCGGTAGTTACTAAAAACATTGTACAACCGCGGTTTGTTTCAACAACTAGGGTTATGCATTTTGCAAATGCCTTTTTAGCCTCTTACGAACAACAAAAAGCCTATTTGCAAAAGCGTGGCAAAGCCTACTTTTATCAAAATCAATTGTTCCATTTGGTGGTTCATGGTTACAAATAGCCAATGCACAACAATATGCAGCAATACCAATACCTTTACCATTATGTATTTGGTCAAAACTCCTTGGTGGTTAAAAGCGTTGTATCCGCAACTTACTTGGCAAATGCCGCCTAGTACTACCAATACCCTTTACCTAACTTTCGACGACGGTCCGCATCCCACAGCTACGCCCTTTGTTTTGCAAACTTTGCAACAGTACCAAGCCAAAGCCACCTTCTTTTGTATTGGTAACAATGTTGTACAGCATCCGCAAGTGTATCACCAAATGGTACAGCAAGGACATAGCATAGGCAACCATACCCACAACCACCTCAATGGTTGGCATACCCAAAACCAAGCCTACTGCCGCAATGTGTACCAAGCGGCGCAATACCTGCCAACTACGCTGTTTCGGCCTCCTTATGGGCGCATTAAAAGGCAACAAGCTAAGCAACTGCTACACCCGGCCAATCATTTACAGCCGCAGTTTGCCAACATTGTTATGTGGGACGTACTAAGCGGCGATTTTGATACGCAACTATCGCCCCAACATTGTGCCCTCAATGTAGTACGCCATGCTACTAATGGTTCCATTATTGTTTTTCACGATAGCACCAAAGCATGGAGTCGCCTTAGTTATGCATTGCCCTATGTATTGGAGCATTTTTCGGCACTCGGTTATGCATTTAAATCCATCCCTCAGTAGCAATAGTGCACATATTTAAGTCAACCCTTTGTTTCGGTAACACCAATTCATTTACCCATATCTGTTTTAAATTATGCAGAATATTGTGCTACACAAAGTTGCCAAGTAACTACAATTTAACGGCTACATGGTAGCCTCTTTGGTAGGGTGTGAGCCAGAAGCCGGTACTACCTATTTAGCTGTTAGGGCGTTGGCACCGTTCAAGGCTATTGCTACTAGGTGGCATACTGCTAACATTGGCTGTATGGCAGTATTATATGTTCCCCACCACCACTTAATCACCTTATCCTTCTAGTGTTATAAACACTGAAAATAAACACGAACCTTGAAATGGTATTGGAGTATTTTATCCATCAAAAATTCATTTTTTGCACACCAAGGGGCAAATAAATTTACTTTTTTAAAAAAATAATACTACTTTAAACAAACATTTTAGTTGGATTAAAAATATTGTACTTTTTCATATGCATTTATCACCTAGAGAAACAGAAAAACTGTTGATTTTTTTGGCAGGCGAATTGGCCGAAAAAAGACGCGCAAGAGGCTTAAAACTAAATTATCCTGAGGCCATAGCACTCATTAGTTCGCACTTGCAGGAAGCTGCCCGCGATGGAAAAACAGTGGCACAACTAATGGAGTACGGTGCCACCATACTTACCCGTAACGATGTGATGGAGGGCGTTCCCGAAATGATACACGATATACAAATTGAAGCTACTTTCCCCGACGGTACCAAGTTGGTAACCGTACATTACCCTATTAGATAATTTAATTGACCATTTTTGTTTATGATACCAGGAGAATACTTTCTTGCCGAAGGAGTTATTGAGGCCAATGTAAACCGAAAAACAGCCAAAGTGGCCGTAATCAATACGGGCGATAGGCCAGTACAAATTGGCTCGCACTTTCATTTTTACGAAGTCAATACGGCACTTACGTTTGATAGGGCTTTGGCTTTGGGTATGCGCTTAAACATTGCGGCGGGCACAGCTGTACGCTTTGAACCGGGCGAAGAAAAAGAAGTGCAGTTGGTAGCTTTTGGCGGAACACAAGAAGTGTATGGCTTCAATAGCCTCATTAATGGCAAAATATAATTTTCCCTCCCTATTAATTGTTTGAACATGAGTTTGCAAATTAACCGAACCAAATATGCCAATATGTATGGCCCTACCACAGGCGACAAAGTACGATTGGCCGATACGGAATTGATTATTGAAATAGAAAAAGACTTCACTGTTTATGGCGATGAAGCCAAATTTGGCGGAGGCAAAACCATTCGCGATGGCATGGCACAATCCGCTAGGGCTACCCGAAACGAGGGGGTTTTGGATTTGGTGATTACAAGCGTAATGGTAATTGATTATTGGGGCATTGTAAAAGCCGATATTGGTATTAAAGACGGCAAAATTGTAGGTATTGGCAAAGCCGGTAATCCCGATACTATGGATGGCATAAGCCCAAATATGGTGATAGGCGCTAGCACCGAAGTACATGGCGGAGCGGGCATGATTGCTACAGCAGGCGGTATAGATACACACATACATTTTATTTGCCCGCAACAAATAGACCACGCTTTGTATAGCGGCATTACCACTATGTTGGGTGGCGGAACGGGCCCTGCCGATGGCACAAACGCTACTACCGTAACACCCGGCGCTTGGAACTTGGAAAAAATGCTGCAAGCTGCCGATGCTTTTCCGATGAATTTAGGGTTTTATGGAAAAGGGAATTGTGCAGCGTTGCCTCCGTTGGAAGAACAAATTAAGGCCGGCGCATTGGGCTTAAAAATTCATGAAGATTGGGGTAGCACCTCGGCCGTAATAGATGCCGCCTTGCAAATAGCCGATAAATTTGATGTGCAAGTGGCCATACATACCGATACCTTGAACGAAGGGGGATTTTTAGAAACTACCATGAAAGCCATAGACGGCAGGGTCATACACACCTTTCATACCGAAGGCGCGGGCGGAGGACATGCACCCGATATTATTAAAGCCGCTATGTACGGCAATGTGTTACCTTCTTCAACCAATCCTACCCGACCGTTTACCATTAACACCATTGATGAACACTTGGATATGCTCATGGTGTGCCACCATTTAGATAAAAACGTACCCGAAGATGTGTCGTTTGCCGATAGCCGCATTCGTCCGGAAACCATTGCTGCCGAAGATATTTTGCACGACATGGGCGTGTTTAGTATGATGAGTAGCGATAGTCAAGCAATGGGTCGTGTAGGCGAGGTGATTACACGTACTTGGCAAACTGCCCATAAAATGAAAGTGCAGCGAGGCTTTTTGTCGCAAGATGCCGAACAACAAAACGATAACTTTAGAGTAAAACGCTATATAGCCAAGTACACCATTAATCCGGCTATTAGCCACGGTATTAGCACCTATGTGGGCTCATTGGAAACTGGTAAACTAGCCGACTTGGTTTTGTGGAAGCCGGCATTTTTTGGTATTAAACCCGAAATGATAATCAAAGGGGGTATGATTGTGGCTAGCCGTATGGGCGACCCCAATGCGTCTATCCCAACCCCACAGCCCGTTATTTACCGACCCATGTTTGGTGCTTATGGAAGGGCTTTGCATACCACTTGCGCCACTTTTGTATCGCAAATTGCCATTGCACAAGGCATTGCTCAGCAGTATGGATTGCAAAAAATGGTGCTGCCTGTTAGTAACTGTAGAAATATTGGTAAGAAAGACTTAATTCACAATAGCGAAACACCTACCATAGATGTAAATCCGGAAAATTATCAAGTTAAAGTTGCCGGTGAATTAATTACTTGCGAACCAATGGCGGTTCTTCCATTGGCACAACGGTATTGTTTGTTTTAATTGTAGATACCTAAATATGATTGTACAAGAAGTTTTGGGCAATATGGCAACTTACACCAATCGCTATACCGGTATCGATTGGCTGCCTATTGAATGGTACGAAACTGGTAAACGTATTTTTAGAAAAAATACATTAGGCGGCTTGGAGGTGGCAGCAAAATTTTTAGCTGCACCTCACGCATTGCAGGATGGCGATATTTTATTGGCTACCAACGGTATATTGGTAGTAGTACAAATAGTGCCCTGTAATTGCTTAACTATTGCACCGCAAAACAATCACCAATTGGCCAATATTTGCTACGAAATTGGCAACAAACATTTACCGCTATTTATGGATGAACACCTTTTGCTAACACCCTACGACGCTCCTTTGCACCGACTATTGCAAGCACAAGGATACCTCACCTCGCAGGAACATAGGCAGTTGTTACATCCTCTAAAAACCACCGTTGCGCCGCACAACAGCGTTGCCACAGGAGGCAGTTCCCTTTTTACAAAAATCATGAACCTAACCAATGCCCAAGATTGATACGCTGCTAGCTACGCTACACCTGAGCGACCCCACATTGCCAATTGGTGGATTTTCGCATTCGAATGGCTTGGAAACCTACGTTCAGTTGGGTATAGTACACAATGCAGCTACAGCTAACACTTTTATAGTACAAATGCTAGAGCAAAATTTGCAATACACCGATGTGGCATTGCTTGCATTTGCCTACCGCGCATTTGAAAGCAATCAATTGGCCGAATTAATAGTATTAGACAATCAATGTTCCGCTGTAAAACTGACCAAAGAAGTACGACAAGCGAGCAATAAGCTAGGTATGCGGCTGTTAAAAATATTTAAACCTTTGTTGAACCATGATTTATTGAACCAATACATGCAATCTATTGAGCAGCAGCATATTTCGGGGCACTATTGCATTGCTTTTGGCTGTATTGCAGCCGCTATGAACATTGCCTTGGCAGAAGCAATAGCGGCTTTTTATTACAATGCGGCTGTAGGCATGGTAACCAACTGTGTAAAATTGGTGCCTTTGAGTCAACAAACAGGTCAACAATTGTTGTTTGGTTTGCATCCTTTGTTACACAAACTAGGAATGGCAGGCCTGCATCCTAACGAAACATTGATTGGTGTGTGCTGCACCGCTTTTGATGTGCGCAGCATGCAGCACGAACATTTGTATAGTCGACTGTATATGTCGTAAAAAGAGCAGAATATGATAGCAAGAAAATACATTAAAATTGGCGTAGCCGGACCCGTAGGTTCGGGCAAAACAGCCTTGATAGAACGACTCAGTAGGCATTTGATGGGTACTTATAGTATTGGGGTAATTACCAACGATATTTATACCAAAGAAGATGCAGAATTTTTAACCAAAAACAGTTTATTGCCTGCCGAAAGAATCATGGGCGTAGAAACCGGCGGCTGTCCGCATACGGCTATACGCGAAGATGCGAGCATGAACTTGGAAGCAGTGGAAGAAATGGCGTCTCGCTTTGCTGACATAGAAATTATTTTTATAGAAAGCGGAGGCGATAATTTATCGGCAACGTTTAGTCCCGATTTGGCCGATGTAACCATTTTTGTGATAGACGTGGCCGAAGGCGATAAAATTCCGCGAAAAGGCGGGCCCGGCATCACCCGAAGCGATTTGTTGGTCATCAACAAAATAGATTTGGCACCCTATGTACACGCCAACCTGAGCGTTATGGAACACGATGCTCGAAAAATGCGACAAGGAAAGCCTTTTGTATTTACCAATTTAATGGAATTACAAGGATTGGATAGCGTAATTGGCTGGATAAAAAAATATGCTTTGTTAGAAGAAACCGACGAACCTACTTTATGGCGCTAAATGCACATTTACACCTTACTGCGGCCAAGCAATTGGGCAAAACTTATTTGCAAACAAGCTATTGCACTCCCCCATTCAAAATTGCTAATATTACCGAAAATACACGGCAGCCTTTTTTAGAACTCATGGTTATGTCGTCATCGCCGGGCATATTAGATGGCGATGTATACGATTGGCAAATTCGGGTGGCCGAAGGGGCTTGTTTGCATTTGCAAACACAATCGTACCAGCGCATTTTTCAAATGGACGCATCGGCCACACAACGCTCCAACATCTATTTGGCTAACGATGCCCAATTGGTGTATTTGCCCCATCCGGTAGTGCCGCATAGCAATAGTAATTTTAGTGCCACCACCAACATTTATCTACTGGATAATAGTGTATTGTTATGGGGCGAAATCATTACCTGTGGTCGTATGCTGCACAACGAGGTGTTTCAATTAACAAAATACCATAGCCGACTAAATGTATTTTTTCACGAACAGTTGCAAATTCAGGAAAACGTATGCATTCAGCCCAATTGGGCAATGCCCATGTCGTTAGGCTTGCTCGAAGGCTTTACGCATCAAGCAAGCATTATTTATTGGAATCCGCAGTGCAATCGCTCTTCGTTGACGCAAGTGCTTCACTCCTTTTTAGGCAGTCAGCAGCATTGCTTTGGCATTACCCAAACCAATGGCTTTGGTTTGTTAATTCGGCTAATGGGGTACAAAGCGGAGCCCTTATATGCCCTACAGAAGCAACTGCAACACATCATTTTTCAACATCAAAATTAAAGAGGAGTGTTTTCAGCGCAAGTATGGGTTTTACTGTTTACCGCCGTATCGGTAGCTTGTGTACACACACTTACCGGTCCCGATCATTATTTGCCGTTCATTGCGCTAGCCAAAACACGTAAATGGTCGTTACAAAAAACCATTTTTTGGGTATTGGCCTGTGGCAGTGCACACGTTGGCAGTTCGGTACTATTGGGCTTAGGCGGTGCAGCTATTGGTTGGAATATGCAACAACTGAGTTGGATAGAAAATGTACGAGGCGGACTTGCGGCTTGGGCATTGTTGCTTTTTGGCGTTTTGTATACCCTTTGGGCCATTTACCAATTGGGTAAACAGCGGCAACACAAACATTTTGACGTGGCCGATAATGGACAAGTATACGTTTTTGAGCACCAGCATGGTATAGTCGTAGCTCCTAATAATCGATATAGGGTAACACCATGGGTCATGTTTATTATTTTTTTACTAGGCCCCTGCGAGCCCATGATTCCTTTATTGTTTTATCCTGCGGCGCAGCATGCTACGCTACACATGCTACTGCTTGTGGTGATATACACCGCTTGTACGTTGGTAACCATGTTAACAATGGTACTGTTGGGATATTATGGTATTGCATTTTTAAAAACTGCTTTTTTAGAAAAATACCTGCATTTGCTAGGGGGCATTTCGCTCATTCTGTGTGGGGTAGGTATGGTTTTTTTAGGATGGTAGGCATTTTGTTTGGCGTCATGTATTTGCGTACATTTTTTACCAAATATCTACAAGCATTCTCTTGGCACCGCTTTTTATTAAAATACATCCCATCAAAAAGTACCCCTTGCCTTTGTGGGCATTTGCGTATTTTGCAGTATGCCTTTTCAATTACAATCTCCTTATCAGCCGGCAGGCGATCAGCCCCATGCCATTAGTCAGTTAATTAGCAATATTAACAATGGCGAGCAGTTTCAAACCCTTTTGGGGGTTACGGGCAGCGGCAAAACATACACCATGGCCAATGTAATTGCAGCTACCCAACGCCCCACACTTGTACTTACCCATAACAAAACTTTGGTAGCACAATTATATGGAGAGTTTAAGCAGTTTTTCCCCGACAATGCAGTTGGCTATTTTGTAAGCTATTACGACTATTACCAACCGGAAGCTTATATGCCCACTAGCGATACCTATATAGAAAAAGATTTGAGCATTAACGAAGAGTTGGACAAGCTTAGGTTGCAAGCCACAAGCGAACTGCTCAGTGGTAGGCGCGACATTATTGTAGTGGCATCGGTAAGTTGTATTTATGGTATGGGCAATCCTACCGAATTTGAAAATGGTATTATTCGCATTCACCAAGGCCAAGCCCTATCGCGGCAGGGCTTTTTACACAACTTGGTAAATGCCTTATACATGCGCAGTCAAGGCGATTTTACCCGTGGCACTTTTCGGGTAAAAGGCGATACGGTAGATATTAACCTGCCTTATGTAGATTTTGGATATCGAATTACTTTTTTTGGCGATGAAATTGAAAGTATCGAAAGCATTGATAAAACAACCACCAAGCGTATAGGCGTTTTGGATAATGCAGCTATTTTTCCTGCCAACCTTTACTTGGCACCGAAAGAAATATTGCAGCAGGTTATTTACGAGATACAGGACGAAATGATGGCGCAGGTTAATTATTACAAAGCCAATGGCAAACTGATTGAAGCACAGCGCATCAAAGAACGGGTGGAGTACGACTTGGAAATGGTACGCGAATTGGGCTATTGCAATGGTATTGAAAATTATTCGCGCTTTTTTGATAGAAGAAAACCCGGTACACGCCCGTTTTGTTTGCTCGATTATTTTCCGAAAGATTTTTTATGCGTTATTGATGAAAGCCACCAAACCATACCCCAAATTGCCGGCATGTATGGTGGCGATAGAAGTCGTAAAATGGTATTGGTGGATTATGGTTTTCGGTTGCCATCGGCTTTGGATAACCGTCCATTAAATTTTCATGAGTTTGAAAGTCTCGTAGGACAAACCATTTTTGTGAGTGCCACCCCCGGCGATTACGAATTGGAGAAAACAGGTGGCGTAGTGGTAGAACAAGTAGTGCGCCCTACCGGCTTGCTAGATCCGCCAATTGAAATACGCCCAAGTGTTAACCAAATAGACGATTTATTGGACGAAATAGACCGTACAGTAAAAAAAGGCGATCGTATTTTGGTTACCACCCTTACCAAAAGAATGGCGGAAGAAATGGATAAATATTTGGCTCGAATCAATATCAAATCCAAATACATTCATAGCGATGTAGATACCCTTGAACGCGTAGAAATATTGCGTCAGTTACGATTGGGCGAAATTGATGTACTAGTGGGCGTGAACTTACTGCGCGAGGGGCTCGACTTACCCGAGGTATCGTTAGTGGCTATCTTGGACGCCGATAAAGAAGGCTTTTTGCGCAACGAACGCAGCCTTACACAAACCGCCGGAAGAGCGGCACGTAACGTGGATGGAAAAGTCATTTTTTATGCCGATAAAATGACCGAAAGTATGCAGCGCACTATTGACGAAACCAACCGACGCCGAGAAAAACAAATAGCATACAATGTGCAACATGGCATTACCCCAACTACCGTGAATAAAAGCCACGACCAAATTATGCGTCAAACAAGTGTTTTAGATATTAAAGGGTACGATCCAAAGCACAACTACGCTACAGCAGATAACGAAGGATTGGCAGACGGTCAGCTTGCAGCTGAAACGCAGGAAGCCTACCAAACCATTCCGCAAATGGAAAAAGCGGTTGCACATACCAAAAAACAAATGGAAAAAGCGGCTAAAAACTTAGACTTTATTGAAGCAGCAAGACTGCGCGATGAAATGTTTAAACTGCAAAAAAGCCTAGACGCAATGCGTTAACCACGCGCACGGCTTCGGCACTGAGAGGGATTAATCCAATGTTTGCTCTTGGATAATTTTTTGTAAAGTAGCGGTAATTACTGGTTTATTAAGATATTCCACAATGTCGGTATAAGAAGCTGCTTTTTCCCGATCTTCAATTGTAATAGAAGAACTAGCAATGTAAATGGCAATCTTTTGCTGAATTTGTGGTTTTAAAGCCAAAAAGGCATCCATAAATTCCCATCCGTCCATAATAGGCATGTTGATGTCTAGCAATACAATATTGGGCAGTGGGTTGTTTTGTTGTATGTTTTTTTCAAAGCCAAGATATGCCTCCTCACCGTTTGCATACGAAACTACCGTATCGCAAATGTCCAGTTTTACAATCATTTTTTTCAACAACAATGTATAAATAGCATCATCGTCAATTATACATATACAATTTACTTTTTTCATTTAAAGTATATTTTAAATGTGGTGCCAACATTTACTTGGCTTGAAACTTCTATTTTACCACCCATAGCTTCAATTTGGTTTTTGGTAATAAACAATCCTATACCCCTTGAATTGGAAAACCCATGAAACGTTTTGTACAAGCCAAAAAGCTTTTCGCCATGTTTTTTCAAATCCATTCCTAAGCCATTGTCGCTAATTTGTAACACCCATTGTTCCAATGATCGATAGCAGGTTAACTCAATTTCGGGCTGTCTTTGCGGATGGCTATATTTTATGGCATTTGATAAAAAATTGATGATTACGCTCTCAAGATACGCAGGATTGAACAATACCGCTACATTTTGTGGCACTAAATTGCGGACAATTACATTTTTTGTTTGTATGTCATCTTTTAAAATATCTAGCGTTTTATGTATATATTCGAGTAATGATAAGCTTTGCACATTTATATTAACATGATTTTGAATAGATACCACTTCGTTTAAATGATGCATGGTTTCGTCAAGTGCATTAGATACTGTTTTTAAATGGCTAAGGAGCTCGTTTCGTTCTTCGTCTGAATCTGCAAAATCCATCAGCTTGGCAATAGATTGAATATTGCTTGTATGTGAACGTAAGTTGTGCGAAACAATGTAAGAAAAATTAAGTAATCGTTTGTTTTGTTCATTTACCAAATTGAACGACTTTTTCAGTTCTAATTCATCTTTTTTACGAGTGGTAATATCTTCCATTGCCATCAATATACCTGCTACTTCTTGTGTTCGGTTGGCCACATGCGATAGTTTGATGTGAAACCATTTTTCTTCGCCTTGTAAGGTGATTATTTTTTTATCGGTTTCAAATACTTGGCCTTGCAACACTTGTTTTGTTACTAGGGTGAGTTTTTCATGATGTTCCTTGGGATAGTAATGGTACAAGTTTTCGCCCACTTGTAAAGGTAAAGTATGTTCTAAAGCGGTAAAATGAATAGCGGCTGTATTAAACGAGATAAAAGCTAGTTGAGGCGACATGAAAATATAGCCCACTTCGGTATTTTCGAAAACGGTATTTAAGTTATTTTCTGATTGTTGTAAAGCAATTTCTACCAACTTATGTTGGGTAATATCTATAAAAATACCATCCCATACTATTTCACCATTTGCATTGTGTTTGGGTATAGCTCGGGAGTGATACCATCGCAATTCGCCATTTTGGTGATATTGTCTAAACTCGCAATCAAAAATATGGTTATTGGCTTTTGCTTCGTTGGCTTTTGACACAAATAGCGGCAAGTCGGCAGGATAAATTTTGGATTTAAATTGCATCGCATCTTTTCTAATATCACTTGCGGCAATGCCGGTAATATTTTCAATGCTGTTGCTTACAAACAAATATTCCAAATGTCCGTTGGGATATTCTAATAATCGATAAATAGCGCCATTAGGTATGTTATTGGCCAATAAATGCAGTTGTTCTTCTCTATCGGAAAGAATTTTATCAATGATTTTGTGTTCCGTAATGTTGCGGCCAATACCCACTAGACCGGTTATTACTCCATTGTTATTGTAAATAGGCACTTTAGAAGTTAACAGCCAATAACAGTTACTTCCATCACTGCTAAATATTTTTTCTTCTCGGTTGTATATCGGATTACCGGTAGTAAGTACATGCATATCGTCGGCATAGCTGCTGACTCCTTTTTCGCCGCCAAAAAGTTCCAAATCGGTTTTGCCAATTGCTGCTTCGGCATTGGTAATACCTAAAAATGCTAAATCGGCATTGTTAACAATGGTTTTTCGTCCTTCCTTGTCTTTAATATAAATAGCATCGGGCAAATTATTAATAAGCGTATGTAAAAGCCTTCTTTCTTCTTCTAATGTGGTTGTATGGTGGTTGATTGGTAAAACCTCTGTGGTTTTTAGGGCATGTAGTTTGGCTATATGCAATTCCAATAAAGCATCTAATTGCTTTTTTACATGGTGCAATTGCTGCTTTTGTTGACTGCTTAATGGTGTGTCCGAAGTATTCAACACACAAAAACTTCCTATAGCCAACCCCTGACTGTCGGTAATAGGTATGCCATAATAATAACGCAGATAGGGAGGGCCAATGACCCAAGGGTTTGCGGCAAAGCGTTCATCGTTGGCAAGGTTTATTACCTCCAAAGGTGTTTGTTGCAAAATGGTGTATCCGCAAAAGGAACTGTTGCGGTCGGTTTCGGAAATCGTAGTACCATATTTAGCTTTAAACCATTGCCTATTTTTATCTATGAGCGTGAATAGCGCAATAGGTGCATTGCATATTTGTGCGGCTAGTGCTACCAAACCGTCAAAATAGGCATCCGGAGCGGAATCAATAAGGGCAATTTTGCTTAAGGCATTAAGCCTTTCCGATTCATTTGATGGTGTTGGTACGGAAAGCATGATAATAATTACTTGTAATGGGGATAAAGTTAAATAATTGTACAATACGCAAATCTGATAATCACCATTATTTATAACATTTTTTTATACCAATGAATGCTAGTAAGATGACTTAGCGGTTAATTTAGGAAATTACATACACGCATTGCGCAATTGCTGCATGTAGGCTAGTCCTTTTTCATGTGCAAATCGGATGTTTCTATCAGGTATTTCTTCCGGATGCGGAAATTTGTCCAACGCTTTTTCCATGCTTGCTTCTCGCAATAAATGCAACATTGGGTATATAGAACGATTGGTAAAATTGGCAGCGTCTGTTGCATTGCTGCCCTCAAAAACATACATCGGATGAAAGCTTGCTACTTGATACACGCCTTCGTATCCGTGTTCGGTAAGTAATTGTTCAGCTATATCTGCCATGTCTAAAAACTGCCCAAACCGCTTAAATGCATTTGGAAAAATAACAAATGTAGTTTCAACAGATGCATCTACATCAAGTATAGCACATTCGTTCAATAATGTTTCCAAGCATACTGAGGGATTGGCGCTTGGCTCCACTTTGTACCTAATGGTATTGTTTTTTACTTCCTTGGCGGCAAAAGGGCAAAAATTACAGCCCACTACTACTTTTACAATCCAGTTTTTTGTTTGTGCAATGACTTGTTCTGTAAAGTCCATAACTCGTATGTTTTTATGGCAAAAACAAAAAGTAGTAAATGCCGTTGCTATGTACAAAATAAAGCATTTTACTATCAATTTTAAATAGGCACTAATTGTATTTTTGATCAATGGAACATTTGCAACAACAATACCAACGCAGCCACGAAAAACTTTCGTTCATTGGACCGGATGGAAACCTTGCTATCAACAAGGCCAAAGTGTTGGTCATCGGTGCCGGCGGTTTGGGCTGTCCTTGTTTGTTGCATTTAGCAGGAAGTGGCGTAGGTACTATTGGTATTGCCGATAACGATGTTGTATCGGTTTCTAACTTACATAGGCAATTGTTGTACCAAATACAACATGTACACAAGCCCAAAGTATTGGTTGCTGCCGAGCAATTGGGTGCGCACAATCCCCACATCAACGTACAAACGCATCAACTGTATGTTGATACACAAAATTTGCCTGCGCTTATTTTTCCCTACGACATAGTGGTAGATGCAACCGATAATTTTGCAACGCGCTACGCCATCAACGACGCTTGCGTATTGGCCAATAAACCATTGGTATATGGGGCAATTCATCAAACGGAAGGTCACCTTACGGTTTTTAATTACCAAGGCTCGGCCACACTTCGCTGCTTGTTTCCACAAAACAATGATACGGCAACAGCGGTACCTAGCTGTGCCGATATAGGCGCTTACAATGTTATTACCGGTATCATTGGTAATATGATGGCCAACGAAGTGATTAAAATATTAGTAGGCCATAGCGGCGTGCTTCAAAATACACTCTTGCACTTGGATTGCTTAACCTATCAAATCCGTAAAATTCAATTTTTGCGCAATGCTGCAAGCAAGCAAATTAGTATGCAAGCGGTTAGTAACTCAGTAATTGTGCCCATCATTACACCTACTGAACTACTTCAACAACAGGTGTCGCTATTGCTAATTGATATTCGTACTTACGACGAGCGCAATACAATGCATATTGGCGGCATACATGTACCTATGCAGCAACTGTTGAATAATCCGGCTGCTTACATGCAACCAACACAAACAGTGGTATTGTATTGCGCAAGTGGTCAGCGTAGCTATATAGCCGCAATGCAGTTGCAAGGCTTTGCCACCACCATATATAGTTTAAGTGGCGGTGCAGAGGCTTTTGTGCGCTTGAATGCGTAAATAATATAAATGTATTTAATTGTAATATCTATTTTTTCGGCTTAGCTCTAATTTACTTTTTAAAGAGTTTGTTTTAATTGTTTTTTTGAAACAAAATACATATTAAATGTATAATTATTGAAAAACAATTTAAAATAAAAATAAAAAATTTATCATAGCGCGTTTGGTTTGTTCATGATTGCCATCTTTTCGCCCTTTAGCGGCTCTTTTGATTACTATTGAGTAATATTTTATTTATATCTAAATCAATAAAATATTACTCAAACAATAAAAATGGAACAATATTTTTACTATAATTGCAATAAATAATTACATGCACAATGTTTTTATTGTTTTATAAAATGTAAAAAGCCATTGTTTATGAGTACAAATCCTTTGCATCCTACCGTAATTGTGGTAGGGAATGGTATGGTAGGGTACAAGTTTTGCGAAAAGTTGGTGGCCAAATCCACAGCATTCAATATCATCGTGTTTGGCGAAGAGCCACGCCGAGCATACGATAGGGTACATTTGAGCGAATACTTTGCAGGCAAAACAGCCGACGACCTAAGCATGAGTACCACACAATGGTATACAGACAACCATATAAACTTGTATTTGGACGACCCAATTGTTGAAATAGATACCACCAATCAACAAGTGCATTCGCAAAAAGGACATGTGCTCTCATACGACTATGTTGTATTAGCCACAGGTTCTTCGGCATTTGTGCCCGATATTCCGGGTATAGAAAAAAAAGGTGTTTTTGTATATCGTACCATAGAAGATTTGGAGAAAATGAAAGCCTACGCCCAACACGCGAAATGCGGTGCAGTTATGGGCGGTGGCTTATTGGGCTTGGAAGCGGCTAAAGCATTGCTCGATTTGGGTATTGCTACCACACATGTTGTGGAATTTGCTCCACGCCTAATGCCCCGACAAATTGACGATGCTGGCAGTGCTATTTTGCAAGCCAAATTGTCTGAATTGGGCTTGCAAATACACCTCAATAAAAGCACTAGTAGCATATTGGGCAACGATGCTATAGAAGGCCTTCAATTTAACAACAACACTGTTTTGCCAATTGATATGTTGGTCATATCGGCGGGTATTCGCCCACGGGATGAGTTAGCTAAACTAGCCGGATTACAAATTGGTACTCGTGGTGGCGTAGTGGTCAACGAAAAATTACAAACCTCCAACCCCAATATTTTTGCCATAGGTGAGTGCGCTTTGGCCAATAGTACCATTTACGGATTGGTAGCACCGGGCTACGAAATGGCCGAAGTGGTTGCAGCCAACCTTTGTGGTGCCAACAAGGTATTTGCTGGTTTCGACATGAGCACCAAATTAAAACTGATTGGGGTAGATGTAGCTAGCTTTGGCGATGCTTTTGCCGACCAAGCACATACACGTACCATTGTTTTTGAAGATACCCACAAAGGAATATATAAACGCCTGAATGTATCTGCCGATGGCAAATATTTACTTGGTGGCATTTTAATTGGCGATGCTGAAGCGTATAATATGCTGTTGCAAACAGTGAATAACCAACTCGTTTTACCTCCCAATCCGGAAGAATTGATTTTGGGTAGCCGAGGTGCCGCTACGTCTAATGGTTCTGGCGTAATGAGCTTGCCTAACGATGCCTTGATTTGCTCCTGCGAAGCTGTAACCAAAGAAACTATTTGTAATGCGGTAACCGATCAACAAATCACAACAATTGATGGCATGAAAAAATGCACCAAAGCAGGAACAGGCTGCGGTGGTTGCGTGCCTTTGGTGAAAGATTTGATAACCGGTACCATGAAGGCAAATGGTCAGTATGTAAAAAATGTGGTGTGCGAACACTTTAATTATGCGCGTCAGGAATTGTTCGATTTAATAAAATACCACAAATTAACTACCTACAACGAGGTGTTGGATAACTATGGCAGTGGCGATGGTTGCGAAGTATGTAAACCGGTGGTTGCTAGCTTATTGGCTAGCCTTTGGAACGATTTAATATTGAAACAGCCCGCTATTCAAGACAGTAACGACCGCTTTTTGGCCAACATTCAAAAAGGAGGCACTTATAGTGTGGTACCTCGGATTCCGGGTGGAGAAATTACGCCCGATAAGTTGATTGTAATTGGACAAGTGGCTAAAAAATACCATTTATATACCAAAATTACCGGCGGACAAAGGATTGATTTGTTTGGTGCTCACTTGAACGATTTACCCGCTATTTGGGAGCAATTGATTGAAGCCGGTTTTGAAAGCGGGCATGCCTATGGCAAAAGTTTGCGTACCGTAAAAAGTTGTGTAGGTAGCACTTGGTGTCGTTTTGGTTTGCACGACAGTGTCAGCTTTGCTATTGAAGTAGAAGATAGATACAAGGGATTGCGTAGCCCGCACAAATTGAAGGGTGGTGTAAGTGGCTGTATTAGGGAGTGTGCCGAAGCGCAAAGCAAAGACTTTGGCATCATTGCTACAGAAAAGGGATGGAATTTGTACATCTGTGGCAACGGAGGTAGTAAACCGCAGCACGCACAACTATTGGCTAGTGATATTGACAGTGCAACTTGCATTAAATACCTAGATCGCTTTTTGATGTTTTATATTAAAACGGCCGACCCGCTAACACGCACGGCCACTTGGCTCAACAAAATGGAGGGGGGCATGGCTTATTTGAAAAATGTAATCATCAACGATAGTTTGGGTATTGCCGCCGAATTGGAAGCGGCCATGGAAAACCATGTAAACACTTACGAATGTGAATGGAAGGCCGCCGTTAACAATCCGGAAATGCGCAAACAGTTCCAACATTTTGTAAATGCACCTGCACAAAAAGATCCTACCGTTGTGTTTGAACCAATGCGGAATCAAATAAAAGCGCAGGCATGGTAACCCTTTTTTGAATACCTCGTTTAAATTTAAGTTCATGGAAAATACATCCACCAATTGGTTTTTGGCTTGTGCCACTACCGATGTACCTGAAAATAGTGGCGTTTGTGTACAATACGGCAACGAACAAATTGCCATATTCAATTTTTCGCGCCGCAATGAGTGGTTTGCCACACAAAATTTGTGTCCACACAAGCAACAAATGGCCTTAAGTAGGGGCATGCTTGGTAGTGCAGGGGAGGCATGCGAACCCAAAGTGGCCTGCCCTTTTCACAAAAAAACTTTTTCGCTGCGCACCGGAGAGTGCCTTTCGGGCGACGAATGTGCCATTAAAACCTACCCAATTAAAGTAGAAAACGAGCAAGTTTTTATAGGCGTATAATTGTATTGTAAGCGGGGCAGTGATTGGTTTACTGGTTTTGGGTTGCACTGTTTCCGCTTATTTTTGGGTTGCTCGCTCAAGAGGTCTACTTGGCTACTGCCGATTATTGTATATTCGATAAAAAATCGGTTTGTATGGATTTTGGTCGTGTGCCCTCAGCTCAGTTGTATAATATTGACTTTACTTTGCCACGCCAAACATACCTGCAAAGGCAAGTGCTGCCAAATACACCGGCTATTCATCCGCAAATACATATTGGTACTACAACGTGGAACCATGCCGATTGGGTGGGTAAGCTTTTTCCGGAAAATACCAAAGAAAAAGATTTTCTGCGCAATTATACCCAACATTTCAATTGTGTAGAATTGAATGCTACCCATTATAAAATATACCAACATTCCACAATAGAGAAATGGATACAGCAGGTAAATGCACCATCCTTTGTATTTTGTCCTAAAATGTATCAAGGCATTTCGCATTTTGGCCATTTGAGCAATAAACAAGCACTTACCCAACAGTTTTTACAAAGCATTTATGCCCTTGGACAATATTTAGGTCCCGTTTTTATACAGTTTAGCGAACATTTTGCTCCTACCCGCCAAGCGGAGTTATTCGCATTTTTACAACAGCTTCCCAAGCATTTGGTGTTTTTTGTTGAGTTTCGGCATCCGCAGTGGTATGCGGTACCCGCAATTACGGAGCAATTGGCTCATTTTTTATACAGTGAACAAATAGGTTGGGTAATTACCGATACCGCCGGCAAACGCAACTGCGTGCACACACAACTAACTGTGCCAAAGTCATTTGTACGATTTGTAGCAAACGATGGACATGCTACCGATTTTGTTCGCTTACAAGCTTGGGCACAACAATTGCACGAGTGGATGCAGCAAGGATTACAAGATGCCTACTTTTTTATACACACGCAGCAATTGTCTTGTATTCCGGAATTGGCACATTACTTGGCAACACAATTGCAGCAATTTGGTTATCCTTCCATACCGCTACATGTACCGCCGCCGCAACACCCAATACAACAAGGAAGTTTGTTTTAGAGCCAAGCTACTCCAAATGGTTCATTTCTAAACGAAACCCGTTGGAGTTAAATACTACACTCTTCGAGATGTTAGCTTGCGGCATCTCGAAGTAAAAATAAAGCAGCTATTTCATTGCAATTGCCTATTCATCTTTTCTTCAACTTGTACTATGGAATAAGCGGAAAAGCGAAGTAAATACCACCAAAAAAGCAACAGCGTAGGCAAAGCCGTACGCTGAG
>JACCDS011019079.1_pt1 | contig 66892 bp, 49 predicted proteins | sample 7446441 | NCBI WGS metagenome assembly JACCDS01 (sample SAMN15323445, study PRJNA562643) | freshwater metagenome | isolation source: river surface water | place: USA:Blue River Watershed | collected 2017-08-17
CATCCTCAACGACAACGAGTGGTCCATCGCCAAGAACGTCGGCGCCATCTCGAGCTACCTCAACCGGATCAGCACGAGCAGCACCTACAACAAGCTCCACCACAACGTGGAGGAGTTCTTCAAGAGCTTCCCCGCCGGAGTGGAGATGAACCGGGTGTACATGAAGTGGAAGCGCGAGACGAAGGACTTCTTCGTCGAGTCGTCCCTCTTCGAGAAATTCGGCCTGCGCTACCTAGGTCCCGTCGACGGCCACGACCTCGACGGCCTGATCAAAAACCTGGAATTCGCGAAACACTGCGATGTGCCCGTGCTCATCCACGTGCTCACCAAGAAGGGCAAAGGCCTCGAGGCCGCGATCGCGCACCCGGAAAAATTCCACGGCGCCGCCCCCTTCGATCCCGTCACCGGCGAAAACAAAAAATCCGCCCCCGGCACGCCCCCGAATTACCAGGATGTCTTCGGCCAAGCCCTGACGCGTTTCGCGCGGGCCGACGCCAAGGTCCTCGGCATCACCGGCGCCATGCCCAGCGGCACCGGCCTCTCCCACCTCGCCGCCGCCGTGCCGACGCAGTTCTTCGATGTCGGCATCGCCGAGGAACACGCCGTGCTCTTCGCCGCCGGTCTCGCCACCAAGGGCTTCCGCCCCGTCTGCGCGATTTATTCCACCTTCCTCCAGCGCGCCTACGACCAGGTCATCCACGACGTCGCCCTCCAGAACCTGCCCGTCACGTTCTGCATGGATCGCGCCGGCCTCTCGCCCAGCGACGGCCCGACCCACCACGGTCTCTTCGATCTCTCGTACCTGCGCTGCGTGCCCAACGCCGTCGTCATGCAGCCGAAAGACGAGGACGAACTCGTCGACATGCTGCACACCAGCCTGCAGCTCAAGGGCCCCGGCTTCATCCGCTACCCGCGCGGCGCCGGCACCGGCGTGCAGATCAAGGATCGCCCCGCCGCGCTGCCCATCGGCCATGCCGAGGTCCTGCGCGAAGGCTCCAACATCATGATCTGGGCCCTCGGTTCCATGGTGCAGGACGCGTTGAAACTGGCGGAACGCCTCGCCGCCGAGGAACGCCTCTCCGTCGGCGTCGTCAACGCCCGCTTCGTCAAACCCCTCGACCGCGCCCTCCTGCTCAGCCACGCCGCCTGTATCCCTCTTTTGGTGACGATGGAGGACCACGTGCTCGCCGGCGGTTTCGGCAGCGCGGTGCTCGAGGCCCTGCACGACGGCGACTGCCCCACCGCGGTCGAGCGCATCGGCTGGCCCGACAAATTCGTCGAACACGGCACGAACCAGGAAATCCTCCGCGCCGCCTACGGGCTCGCGCCGGACGACATCCATCGCCGTGTGCTCGCCCGCTGGAAGAATCTTCAGGAATCGGTCTCGGCCAACGTGTGATCCCGGATTCCGCCGCGGCGCCGGTTCACCGGGATCGCCGCGCGCGCCCCGGAGTTCAGGGCCATTCACGGCTGATATCCGTCCCATCCGTCCCATAGGTCCTATAGGTCCCATCCCAGCCACCCCACTCGCGCCGCCGCCACCCGCCGCCGCGCAGACGCAAAAAAACCGCGCCCGGCAAAGGGCGCGGTTCGCAAAGGGAAACGACGGCTTACTTCTTGGCTTCGGCCTTGGTCGCGAGCTTGCCGGCGCCGCCGCACTTCGTGCAGTTGTTGCCTTCCTTGTTGGCGGCAACGCAGCAGGCATGCGCGCAGGACTTGCCGTCTTTGGCGGCCGCCACGCAGCACTTGCCGGGCTTGCTCTCGGCCTTGTCGGCGGCGAAAGCAAAGCCGGCGCTGGCGAGCGCGAGGACGGCGATGGCGATAAACGATTGGGTGGACTTCTTCATATGTTGTATTGGGGGACCGAGGATTGGTGCGGGCGGAGGGAGTCGAACCCTCCTCTCATGCTTGGGAAGCACACATAATAGCCGATATACTACGCCCGCATTAGGACCGGGCGATGCTGGCGGACCGCCCCGTTGCCGCAAGTGAAAATCCGGCGCGACCGGTGTCCTGTCCGGTTACTTGTACCCGCGCCGGCCTTCGAGCGCGCTCTTCAGCGTCACCGCATCGGCGTACAACACCCCGCCGCCGCTGGGCAGCCCGAACCCGATCCGCGACACCTTCACCTCGCCCCCGGGCGGCAAATGCTCGGTCAGGTAATGGCAGGTCGCCTCCGCCTCCACGTCGTTGGGCAGCGCCAGAATCAATTCCGCGATCTCCCCGCCGCGGAGCCTTTCCAGCAAGGCCGCCAAGTTGAGATCCTCCGGCCGCACGCCGTGGATCGGCGACAGCTTCCCGTGCAACACATGGTAGGTCCCGCGAAACGCCCCGCTCCGCTCGATCGCCACGAGGTCCGGCACCTGCTCGACCACGCACACGCAGGCCCGGTCCCGGCGCTCGTCCGCGCAGATCCCGCAGCTTTCCCCTTCCGCCAGGTTGCCGCACCGGGCGCAGCGCCGCACCGAACCCGCCGCCGCCTGCAACGCCGCCACCAATTCCGGCAGCCGTCCCGGCTTCTCGACCAAGAGGTGCAACGCGATCCGCTCCGCCGAACGGAATCCCAGCCCCGGCAACTGCTTCAACTGCTTCTGCAGCTGCTCGAACGCAGGCGTCATGGCGATTGCGGATCGCGAATTGCGAATTGCGGATTGCAGGCGCCGCGGCAGCCGCGGCTGAAAAATCCGCAATCCCCGATCCGCCCTCCGCAATTCAGAACATTCCCGGCAGCTGGAACGCGCCGGTCACCTTCGCCATCTCGGCTTCGTGGTATTCCTTCGCTTGCTTCGCGGCATCCTGTACCGCGGCCAGCACGGTGTCGGCGACGAGCTTCGGATCTTCCTTCAGGAATTCGGGATCGAGCACCAGCCCGAGAAACTTGCCGGTGCCGTTCACCTTGAGTTTCACGGCGCCGCCGCCGCTCGTGACGTCGATTTCCTTGGCCTCGAGCTGCGTCTGCAACGCCTCGATGCCGCGTTTCATCTTTTCCGCCTGTTTAACGAGTTTGCCAAGTCCGGCCATAGTGGAAGGGAGTTAGTTTGCTCCGTGGACACGGAGCCGAGCGCAAAGCAGGCCCGGCGCCGCCGCTCAATGCGACAACAATTTCGCGTAGCCTTCGCGATACGAAGGGTACCGCGGCACCCACCCCAGCACCTCGCGGGCGCGCCGGTTCACGATGATGCGGTCCGGCGTCACCGCCCGCCGCCCGCCCGCCGGCTCGCCCGTGAAACGCGGCACCGGCACGCCCAACCGCCCTGCCAGCCACGCGACCACCTCGGCTTTCGGCGCCGGCGCGTCGTCCGCCACATTGAAGATTCCGCCCCCTTGCTCCGGTCGCGCCAGAAAACACGCCGCAATCGCCCCGACGATGTCGTCGCGATGCACCAGGTTCAGCCGGTGCGATCCCGCACCGGCAATTTCCCCTGCCCCGCTCCGCAATTGGTCCAGCACATGGTGCCGCCCCGGCCCGTAAATTCCCGCCAACCGCAACACGAAGCTCCGCCGGCACCCCGCCTCCGCCCCCCGCACCGCCGCCTCCGCCGCCAACAACAGCCCGGGCCGTTCCCCGGCCGAATCCGTCGGCGCCGTTTCGTCGACCGCCGCGCCGTCGCCCTGCGGATAAACCGACGTGCTGCCCGTGTACACCAGCGTCCCGATTCCGCCCGCGGCCTGCGCCCACGCCACGACCGAACGCGTGCCTTCGACATAACTCCGCCGGTAGCCGTCGATCCCGCCGCCGCCGGAACTCACGCTGTTCAAAACCCACTCCGCCCCGCCGGGAATCGCCGCGTGCCAATCGCTCCCCGCCAAATCGGCCACAACCACCTCGACTCCCGCAGCCCGCAACGCCGCCGCCGTCGCCGGATTCCGCGTCAAGGCCGTCACCGCCGCCCCGCGCGCCTGCGCCCACGCCGCCGTCGCCGCCCCCACGTAGCCGCAGCCGAAGACGACGAGTCGGGGGCCGGCCGCGCGGGCCGAAGCGGAAGCGGACGCATTCATCCCAGCAGGCAGCGCCAGCGCGGCCGTTTCGGCGATGGAAAAAAGCTGTCGTCGCCGCCGCGCCCCGCCGACTCTCCGGCTATGCCTTCCGTGCTCGTGCCCCTGCCCGCCGGCTTTGAAGAACTGGAAACCGTCGCGCCCGTCGACGTGCTCCGCCGTGCCGGCGCCGAGGTCGTCGTCGCCGCCCTCGGTCCGGATCGCACCGTCACCGGCCGCAACGGCCTCGTCCTCGTCGCCGACGCTCTGCTGACCGACCGTCTCGCCGACGCCTTCGACTGCATTCTCCTCCCCGGCGGTCCCGGAGTGAAACACCTCCGTGTCGATCTCGGCCTGCGCACCGCCCTGCAACGCCAGGCCGCCGCCGGCCGCTGGCTCGCCGCCATCTGCGCCGCGCCCACCGTTCTCCTCGACGCCGGCCTGCTCGCGAACCGCCGTTATACCGCCCACGCCAGCGTCGGCGCCGAATTGCCCGCCCGCCTCGGCACCGAACGCGTGGTCGTCGATGGCCGCTTGGTGACGTCCCGTGGCGCCGGCACCGCCTTGGAATTCGGCCTGGCCCTGGTGACCCACTTGTTCGGCCCCGAAAAGTCCGCCGAAATTGCCCAATCCATCGGTTGGTAATCCACCGATGTTCGGCCGATCGGGCTCAAGTCCGGGAATTAGCTTCCGTTACCTAAGGGACTCACCCTAGGGTTTTTCGGTCAGCTTGTATCCTTATCGCCAACGGCCCGGTCGCATTTTCGGAAGCGACGGGGCGAAGCCATGTCAGGTCCCGGACTTCCGGGAAAATTTCCATGTGCGGCATCGCCGGTTGGATTGATCCACAGGTCCATCCGGACGTACTCCGGGCGGGGGTGCAACGCATGTGCGACGCGATGGTCCACCGCGGACCCGACGATGGCGGCATCGACCTTGGCGTGGGCATGGCCTTGGGCATGCGGCGGCTCGCGATCTTCGATCCGGCAAACGGCCAGCAACCGCTGCGCTCCCCGGACAGCCGCTACACCCTGGTTTTCAACGGTGCGATCTACAATCACCCTGACCTGCGTCGGGAGTTGGCCGCCGTCGGTTGGAGTTTCCGCACCCGGTGCGACACCGAAGTCCTGCTCGCCGCCTACGTGCACTGGGGCGAAGCCTGCCTCGCCCGCTTCCGCGGCATGTTCGCCTTCGCGATCTGGGACCGGCGCGAAAATTCGCTGTTTCTGGCCCGCGATCCGTTCGGCATCAAACCGCTGTACTGCCGCGAAGCCGATGGCGCCCTGGTCTTCGCTTCGGAACTCAACGCCCTCGTCGCCGGCGGCACTTTCGCGGCGGAAATCGATCCCGGTGCGGCCGCCGATTTCCTCGGTTGGCTCGCGGTGCCCGCGCCCCGCACGATCTACCGCGGCGTGGTCAGCCTGCGCCCCGGCGAATGCGCCACCTTTCGCGAAGGCCGACTGGTCCTGCGCCGCGCCTGGCGTTTCCCGGCCGCGAATCCCGCGGCCGTCTGCCGCGACGAAACCGAATTCACCGCCGCGCTGCGGGAGAAACTCGAGGACACGATCCGCGCCCACCGCGCGGCGGATGTCCCGGTCGGCGCCTTCCTCTCCGGCGGGCTCGATTCCACGAGCGTCGTCGGCCTCATGCGCCACACGGGCGCGGACCAATTGCGGACCTTCGCCGTCACGTTCCCCGACGCCGGCTACTCCGAGGCCCCAGAAGCCGCCGAGGCAGCAAGGTATTTCGGCACCGCGCACACGGAGTTCGAACTCACCGGCGCCCGGGTGGCCCGCGACCTCGGCAAGATCTGCGCGGCGTTCGACCAACCGACCGGCGACGGCCTCAACACCTGGTACGCGAGCGCCGCCGCCCGCGCCGGCGGGGTGACCGTGGCGCTCTCGGGCCTCGGCGGCGACGAACTCTTCGGCGGGTATCCGTCTTTCCGTGACATCCCGCGGCTCGCCCGCCTCTTGCCGGTCTGGCGCAGTCTGCCCGAAAGCCTCCGGCGCAGCGCCGTCGGCTGGCTCGAGCGCGGCGATACGCGCCGCCGCAAACTCGCCGATCTGCTCGGCTCGGCCCGCAACGCCCACGAGATCGGCGCGCTCCAGCGCCGCGTGTTTCCTTCCACCGCCGCGCGCTCGCTCCTCGCGCCGGAAGCCGCCGCCGCTTCGTCCGGGACGTTCCACCCCGCCCTCGCCGAAATCGCGGCCGAGGTCCCGGGCGACCGGCTTTTCGAAATCGCCAGCGCCTGGGAACTCCGCACCTACATGACCGACGTGCTGCTGCGCGACAGCGACGTCATGAGCATGCGGCATTCCCTGGAGCTCCGCGTGCCCTTCGTCGACCGCGTGCTTCTGGAGTGGCTCTGGCAGCAACCCGCCGCCTGGAAAGCGGGCCGCGGCGAACCCAAAGCCTCGCTCTACGCCGCCGTCCGCGACCTCGTCCCGTCCAGCCTCGAGCACCGCCGCAAACGCGGGTTCACCTTGCCTCTCGCCGTGTGGATGAAACGCGAACTGCGGCCCTTCCTCGAGGACACGTTCGCGGCCGCCAGCGTCGACCGCAGCGGGCTCTTCCAACGCGCCGCGGTCGGTCAGCTCTGGCAGGGCTTCGTCGCCGGCGACGACAACCGCAAGTGGTCCCGCGTCTGGAGCATCGCGATGCTCGTGCAATTCGCCAACCGCCACGCCCCCCCGGCTCTGGCCCGCTCCGCACCGGCGGTCTCGGTTGCTTCCGCTCCCGCCCGGATTCCCGCGGGCAAAATCCTGCTGCTCGCGCCCGAGATTTTTTCGTCCGAAGGCGGCATCCCGCGCATTCTGCAGAGCTACCTCCGGGCCCTCGCCGCCACGCCCGCGGAGGTCCGTCTCGTTTCCCTCAACGATCCGGCCATCAACCCCGCCGATCTCGCCCTCCACGGCAGCCCCGCCACCAAGCTCGCCGTCGGCTGCAACCGGCGGAAATCGGATTTCATCCGCGCCGCCCTGCGCCTCAGCCGCGGCTGCCCCGACCTCGTCTGCGGCCACGTTGCCCAGTTGCCCGTGGCTTGGCTCGCCCGCCGGCTGAACCCCCGTCTGCGCTACTATCTGGTTGCCCACGGCATCGAGGTCTGGCGGCCGTTCACCGCCCCGGAACGCCTCGCGCTGCGCGGGGCCGAACGGATTTTCTGCGTGAGCGACTACACCCGCCGCGAGCTTCTGCGCCACTGCCCGCTGCCGGCCGGCCGCGCCGTCGTGCTCCCCAATGCCCTCGATGCCGGTTTCCCGATCGCGCGCGGCGTGCCGCTGGCGGAGTGCGCGCCGGTGATTTTGACGGTGACGCGCCTGACCTTTGCCGACCGCTACAAGGGCGTCGAGGACCTGATCGCCGCCCTGCCCGCGATCCGGCGCGAAATGCCCGGCGCCCAACTGCGCATCGTCGGCCGCGGCGACGATGTGGAGCGTCTGCGCGCCGTCGCGGCCGGCGCCGGCTGCGCCGACGCGGTGGCGTTTCTCGGCTTCGTCGACGACGACGCACTGCGCGAGGAAATCCGCCGCTGCCGTCTGTTCGCCCTCCCGAGCAAAAAGGAAGGCTTCGGCCTCGTGTTCCTCGAAGCCATGGCCAGCAGCCGCCCTTGCCTCGGCGCGGACGCCGGCGGGGTCCCCGAAGTCATCGACGCCGCTTCCGGTGTCCTCGTGCCGTACGGCGACCTCGCCGCCATCGCCGCGGGCGCCGTCGCGGCCCTGCGAAAAACGTGGGACGAAGACGCGATTCTCGCGCGCGCCGCGCATTTCTCTTTTGCCCGCTTCCAGCAACGCCTCGGGGAGGCCTTGTCGCGCGCACCCGTCTCCGTCTGACTTCCGCTTTCCCTCCGACCATGCCACCCGCTGCCGATTCCCTTCCCGCCGCCGAACCGGGAATCATGCTGATCGCCGCCGGCCGGGGCGAATCGAACTACTGGCGCGACCTCTGGCGCTACCGCGAGCTCATGGGTTTTCTCGCGTGGCGCGATGTCGCCGTGCGCTACAAGCAATCGGTGCTCGGCGCCGGGTGGGCGATCTTCCAGCCGGCGGTGACGCTCGCGGTGTTCACCTTCATCTTCGGCAAACTGGCGCAGATGCCGTCCGGCGACGTGCCGTATCCGCTGCTCGTCATGGCCGGCCTGCTCCCCTGGCAACTGTTCGCCAACACCCTCTCGGGCACCGGCAGCAGTCTCGTGAGCAACACCCACCTTATCTCCAAGGTCTACTTTCCGCGTCTGCTCGTGCCGCTCTCATCGGTCGCCGTCGCCCTCGTCGACTTCGGCATCGTCGCGGTGCTCACCGCCGCGATGTTCGCCTGGTACGGCGTTCTCCCTGGACCGGAAATTGTCTTCCTGCCCTTGTTCGTGCTGCTCGCACTTCTTGCCGCCTTCGGCGCCGGCCTGTGGCTCTCCGCGCTGACGGTGCGGTATCGGGATTTCCGATTCATCGTGCCCTTCCTGCTGCAGGTGGGCCTCTTCCTGACCCCGGTCGGTTTCAGCACCGGCAACGTGCCCAACTGGCGCGAAATCTTCGCCCTCAATCCCATGGTCGGCGTGATCGACGGTTTCCGTTGGTGCCTGCTCGGCGGCACCCACACCGTGCATGTCCCGGGCCTGATCAACGGCATCGTCGTCAGCCTGCTGCTCCTCGCGACCGGCATCTGGTATTTCCGCCGGACCGAACGTTCGTTCGCCGACATCATCTGACATGGGTGCCGCCGCCATCTCCGTCTCCGGCCTCGGCAAACGCTACTGGCTCAGCCAGCGCACCCGCGCCGACACCCTGCGCGATGCGTTCACCGCCAAGGTGCGCGCGCTCGGCGCCCGTCTCGCCGGCCGCGAAAACCACGGCTCCGAGGAGGAATTCTGGGCCCTGCGCGACCTGTCCTTCGAAATCGCCCGCGGCGATGTCGTCGGTATCATCGGCCGCAACGGCGCCGGCAAGTCGACCCTGCTCAAGATTCTTTCGCGCATCACCGAACCGACCGCCGGCGAAATCCGGATCCGTGGCCGCGTCGCCAGTCTGCTCGAGGTCGGCACCGGCTTTCACCCCGAGCTCACCGGCCGCGACAACATCTACCTCAACGGCGCCATTCTCGGCATGTCCCGCGCGGAAATCCGCCGCAAGTTCGACGAGATCGTCGCCTTCGCGGAAGTGGAACGCTTCCTCGACATGCGCGTGAAGCACTACTCGAGCGGCATGTACGTCCGCCTCGCCTTCGCCGTCGCCGCGCATCTCGAGCCCGAGATCCTGATCGTCGACGAGGTCCTCGCCGTCGGCGACGCCGCCTTCCAGAAAAAGTGCCTGGGCAAGATGCAGGATGTCGCGCGCAGCGAGGGCCGCACCGTGCTCTTCGTCAGCCACAACCTGCCGTCGATCCGCCAACTCTGCCGCTCCGCCCTCCTCCTTTCGGGCGGTCGCCTCGAGGCCGCCGGCGGTTGCGGCCCGGTCCTTGAACAATACCAGCGCGGACTCACCGCCGGCGCCCCGGTCACGGTGCCGAAACCGGGACCCGAAATCGCCGAACGCGCCTACGTCACCGCCGTGAAACTGGAGACGCTCGACGGCCGCCAACCCGCCGTCATCCCCGTCGGCGTACCGTGGAAAATCCGTATTTCCATCCGGGTCCGCCAACCCCAGCGCCGCTTCGTCGCCGCCGTCGGCATCAAGTCCGCCGACGGCATCGCCGTCCAAACCTCCTGGCTGCCGCCGCAGGATCTCGCCGCCGGCGACTACGAGGCCGTGTTCACGCAGGACCGCGTGAACCTGGAAGGCGGTTCCTATTCCCTCCTCGTCGGCCTGACCGAAAACGACCGCCACCTGCAGCAGTTCGAGGCCGCCCGTTTCGATCTCACCGGCGAAAACGCCGGCGACCAGTTCCCGGCCACTTCCGGCGTCGGCATCGTGCTGAACTCGATGGCAACCAGCCTCGTCCGCGTCTGATGGCCATGCTCCCGCTCCGCGCCACCGCCGTCGCCGCCGCCCGTGCGCTCGGCCTCTACCACCCGCTGCACGATCGTCGTCGGGAGCGCCGGTTCCTCCGGGATAGCGCGGCCAAGATTGCCGCCTGGGAAAAAGCCGGCCGGCCGGCCCCCGCCCCCGACCTCCTGAAGTATGGAGCGATCCGCGAGTGTGCCCAGCGCTACGGCGTTTCGACGCTGGTCGAAACTGGCACGTTCTACGGCAATGCCCTGTTCACGCTGCGCCGCGATTTTCGGGAGCTCCATTCGATCGAACTCGCCCCCGCCCTCTACGAACAGAATCGCCGGGAACTCGGCCACTTGCGGCACATCCATCTTCACTTCGGCGACAGTGCCGAAGTCCTGCCGCGGATCCTGCCTCGGATTCCGGGCCCGGCTTTGTTCTGGCTCGACGGCCACTATTGCGCCGGTCCTTCTGCCCGCGCCATTTTCGACCCGCCGATCGGCGCCGAGCTCGACCACCTGCTCCGCCGGCCGGAAGGCGGGAGTATCGTGTTGATCGACGATGCCCGGCTCTTCGACGGCGGCGACGGCTATCCCACCCTCGGCGAGGTCCGCGATCTCGTTTCCCGCCTCCGCCCAAAAGCCACTTTCGAAGTAGCGCTGGATATCGTCCGCATCGCCCCCGTGTGACCATGGCCACGCCGCCCCGCCCCTCGGATATCACCGCGTACCTCGCCGCCCCCACGCCGGCCGAAACGGAATTCAGGCGCCTGTTCCGCCCCGCCGCCGTGCGCACCGTCTGCGATATCGGCGCCTGCGAGGGCGAGGATTCGGTGCGATTCACCCGCTGCTTCCCCCGCGCCCAAGTCTTCGCCTTCGAACCGCTGCCGTCGAATCAAGCCCTCGTGCGGGCCAACTTTTCCCGCTACGCCGCCGCCAACGCGGAGCTCGTGCCCCTCGCTCTTTCCGATCGCGCGGGGACCGCGACGTTTCACGTTTCCTCCGGCCGCCCCCCGGAACTCTTCGCCGGGCAAAACTGGAACTACGGCAACAAATCCAGTTCGCTGCTCCCCGCCGCCGGCAACGGCCCGATGCACGGTTGGATCGAGTTCAAGGAGGAGATCGCCGTGACGACCGATACCCTCGACGCGTTCTGCGCCCGGCGCGGGATCGGCCGCATCGACCTGATCCATCTCGACGTGCAGGGCGCCGAGCAACTGGTGCTCAACGGCGCGACCCGCATGTTGCCGCGCACCGCCGGAGTCTGGCTCGAAGTCGCCGCCGTCGAGCTCTACCGCGGCCAAGCCCTCGACCGCGATCTGACCCGCTTCATGCGCGCGCAGGGTTTCGCCCTCGGCCACACCGTCAGCCTCGGCGGCGACACCGGCGAGGGCGACCACTTCTACGTCAACCTCCGGCACCCGCGCGCCTGGCTCTATCTCGCCCGGCGCCGCGGGGCCGCCGCCGCCCGCCGCGCCCGCATGGCCGCCGGCCGCTGGAAGCACCGCCTCCTCGGCCCTCGTCCTCCCTCCGCCCCATGATCATCACCCGGCTCACCGGCGGTCTCGGCAACCAGATGTTCCAGTATGCGGCCGGCCTCGCGCTCGCCGAGGCCCGCCGCACCGTCCTCAAACTGGACGTGTCGTGGTTCCGCGAATACGCCGACTGCGAGTCGCACAACCGCTACGCGCTCTCCTGCTTCAACGTCACGGAGCAGTTCGCCGACGAGGAAGAGGTCGCGCGCGCCCGCGGCCTCGCGCTCACCACGACCGAACGCTGGTCCGTCGCCGTCGCGCGGACCCTGCGATTCTACCGCTACGCCCGCCGGCACGGCCCGGCCGTCAATTTCCACCGGCCGCCGACCTTCGCATTCTACCCGGAATTTTTCGCCCAGCCCGACGGCACCTGCCTCGACGGCATGTTCCAGTCCGAAAAGTTCTTCGCCCCCGTTTCCGATCTGCTGCGGCTGCATTTCTCTTTCCGCTACCCGCCGCAACCCGAAGTCGAAGCCGTCGCGGCCCGCATCCGCTCCGGTCCCTCGGCCGCCGTCCATTTCCGGCGCGGCGACTATACCCGCAATCCCCAATTCGCCGCCGAGATCGGCGTGCTCGGCCCCGGCTACTACGCGCAGGCCGTCCGCGCCCTGCGCGCGAAAAGTCCGGCCGCCAAACTCTACATCTTCTCGGACGACATCGAGGCCGTGGCGCAGGAATTCCGGCCCGAAGGCCAGCACGAATTCGTGCGCTGCGTGCGGCCTTGGCATGCCTTCGACAAGATCCGCCTCATGTCGCTCTGCGATCACCTCGCGATCGCGAACAGCACGTTCTCCTGGTGGGCCGCCTGGCTGAATCCCTCGCCGGACAAACTCGTCCTCGCCCCCGACCCATGGTTCGCCCGCAGCCCGCATGATTCACGGGACCTTGTTCCCGCCGGCTGGACGCGCCTGCCGGCCCTCCGTTCCTGAGCCGACGTGAAAACCCTGGCGAAACAGCTGCTGGCCCGCACCGGAATCCGCGCTGTCGCGGCCGAAAACATCGCCGCCCGCTACCTCGACCATCCGCCGCGCTCGATGTTCGACGTCATTCTGCTCCGTTGTTTCGCCGATTTGCAGGGCCTGCGTTTCATCCAGATCGGCGCCAACGACGGCCAACGCTACGACCCCCTCGCCGCATTCATCGCCCGGCACGGTTGGCAAGGCGTGATGCTCGAGCCGATGCCCGCGTACTTCGCCGCCCTGCAAAACCGCTACGGCGCCCAGCCCGGACTGACCTTGCTGCCGGCCGCCCTCGATGCGACCCAAGGCACACGGGCGATCTACCACCTTGCCGACTGCACCGGACTGCCGGATTGGACCCACGGCCTCGCCAGCCTCGACCGCGGCCGTTTGGAAGCCGCGGCCCGCGAACTCGGCCTGCCGGATTCCGCGATTGCCAGCCGGCAAATCGCCACGGTGACGTGGGACGAAGTGCGGCTCACGCTCGGCCCCGGCGGCTGCGACCTCCTCGTCCTAGACACCGAAGGATTCGATCTGCCGCTGCTGCGTTCCGCCGGTCTCGGCGACTTCTCGCCCCGGGTGGTTCATTTCGAACACGCCTGCGCCCCCGAATCCGAGCAGGCCGCGATGCACCGCGAACTCCGCCGACTCGGCTACGAGATCGCCACGGAAGGCCCCGACACCACCGCTTGGCGCCCCGACCCGGCCGCAACCTGAACCCCTTTCCACCATCAAAATCGCGTTCATCTCGACAGGCCTTCTTTTCCCCTGGGGCGGGGCGGATACACTCTGGACCAAAGCGGCCGAAGCCGCCGCCGAACGGGGCGATACGCTCCTGCTGTCCGTTTCTCCCACGGTCGCCGCGCACCCCCGCATCGCCGCGCTCGTCGCCCGCGGCGCCAAGACCGTACTGCGCGAACCGCCGGTGCCCGCCACCGGCCTCGCCGCCCGGGCGGTCCGCAGACTTTCCCGGCTGGCCGGCGAACACGATCCGCTCCTGACCGCGCTCGATGCCTTCGCCCCGGACCTCGTGATTTTCAGTTTCAGCGGCACCTACGATCTCGTGCTCGAACCCGGCTGGCGCGACTGGCTCGCCGCGCGCCGGCCCCGTTACCGGATCATCGCCAACTGGCAGGCCGAACATCCCCGGCTCGTCCCCGCCGACCTCGCGGCCATGCGCGCGGTTTTTGCCGCCGCCGAAGCCGTCTGCTTCGTGTCGCAACGCAATCTCGACGTCACGCGCCGGCACTTGCTGCGGCCCCTGCCCAACGCCGCCGTCGTGCACAACCCGTTGCGCTGGCAACCGACGGATGTCGCCCCGTGGCCGCACTCCGCCGTCCCGCGCCTCGCCACCGTTTCGCGGCTCGATTTCGGCAAGGGCATCCAATTGCTGCTGCACGCCCTGGCCGAGCTTCGCGCCGAAACCTGGACCCTCCGCATCCACGGCCAAGGCGAGTACGAAAACCCGCTGCGCGAAACCGTCGCCCACCTCGGCCTCGCGGACCGCGTTGACTTTGCGGGCTACGTGCCGGGCCTGCGCGACATCTGGGCGCAAAATGAATTGCTCTGCTCCCCGGCGATCGACGACGGCGTGCCGATGACCATCCCCGAAGCCATGCTCTGCGGCCGGCCCGTGCTCGCCACCTGTGTCGGCGGCGCGGAGGACTGGATCGTGCCGGGCCAAACCGGCTTCCTCGTCCCGGCCCCGACCGTACCGTTGCTGGTCGCCACCCTGCGCGAGGCCTTGGCCCGGCGCGCCGACTGGTCCGCACTCGGCAGCGCGGCGGCCGCGTATGCCGGACAGCACTACCGTCCGGACGACTTTCACCGGCTCATTTCCTGAATCCCGTGACTCTTCTCGAAGGCGATCGCGTCCTCCGCGAAATCCTCTCCGGCGGTAAAACCATCGCCGGCAACGGCGATTCGGTAGTGCCCAACTCCTTCCTGGACGGCACCTCGGCCGAAGCGCTCTTCCGGCAAGTCCAAACCCGCCGGCCCGGACTCGTCGTCGAAGTCGGTATGGCGAACGCCATTTCGCCCCTCCCGATCTTTACGGCCCTTGCGCAAAGCGGCGGCCACGATGTCTGGATCGGTGCCCATGCGACCGAGCTCGGAGTGATCATCTTCGGCGACGGCTACGTGATCGGCGACGTCGTCACCCCCGACCTGCCGCTCGGCTCCATCGCCGGCGGCGTACCTGCGCGGATTGTCGGCACCCGCCAGCCCGGCTCTGCACCCCCTTCGAGTTGAGGCCCACCAGTCCCGCCCGATGCCCGTGCTGTCCGTCCTGATCCCGACGCTCAATCCGCATCCCGAAAGGTTGCGACGCACGCTCGCGGCCCTGGCGGCGCAAACCTTGCCGGCCGATCTTTGGGAAACGCTCGTGGTCGACAACGCCTCCTCGCCGCCGCTGCGCTTGGCGGATTTGCCGCCGGTCCGCCCGGCCTCGACCCGCCTCATCTCGGCGCCGGAACCGGGCCTGACCGCCGCCCGCCGCCGCGGCCTCGCCGCCGCCGCCGGCGATCTCGCGGTGTTGGTCGACGACGACAACGTCCTCGACCCCGGCTACCTCGCGACCGCCGCGGAATTCATGCGGGCCAATCCGCGGGTTGGCGCCGCCGGCGGCCGCTGCGTGCCGGAATTCGAGGTGCCTCCCGCCCCGTGGCAGGAAGAGTTTCTGCCGCTGCTCGCCCTCCGCGATCCCGGAGACGAAGCCGTCGTCGCCCCGCCGTTCGGTCCCGGCGACGCCCCGCGAAGCTATCCCGCGGCCGCCGCTCCCGTCGGTGCCGGTATGGTGCTGCGGCTCGCGGCCGCCCGCCCGTGGCTCGACGCGGCGGATCCCGCCCTGCCCGACCGCCGCGGCGCCGAACTCACCTCCGGCGGCGACAACGACATCGTCCTCACCTTCCTCGGTTCCGGCTGGGACGTCGCCTACGTTCCGGCGTTGCGCCTGACGCACCTGATTCCGGCGGGCCGGCTCGCGCCCGCCTACCTCGCGCGGCTGAACCGCGGTATCCAGAAATCTTGGATGCAAGTCCTTCGCCGGCACCGCGCCAACCCCTGGCCGCCCGTGCCGGCGTGGACCGTTCCGCTCCGCCAGGCCAAGGCGTGGGCAACCTATCGGGCCTGGTCCTCGCCGGCCGCGCGCATCCGCTGGCAAGGCGCCTGCGGCCACTTCGAGGGCCGCGCCGCATGACCCCGGTCGTTTCCATTGTCATCCCGGCCTTCAACCGGATCGGCCCGCTCCGGCTGACGCTCCGCACCGCCGCGCGCGCCGCCGCCGCGCTGCCCGCCGAGATCATCGTGGTGGACGACGGCTCCTCGCCGCCGCTGCGCGACCTGCTCGCATCCGAGCTCGCGTTTCCCGTCGTTTGGCTGCGGCAGCCCAACGCCGGTTCCATGGTCGCCCGCCACACCGGCCTGCTCTCGGCCCGCGGCGACTACGTGCTGTTTCTCGATTCCGACGACATCATCCATCCCGCCAAACTCGTCCGCCAGACGGACGCGATGCGCGCCGCGGACGCCGAGATTTCCTATTCGGACATGGCCGGTTACCGCCTGACCGCGGAGGGCGAACCCCAGTTCTCCCCCGGCGCCACGATGGCCGCCGCGCCCAACGCGGTGGACTTCTTCCTCCGCGTCCAGCCCGCGCCCCACAATCCGATCTACCGCCGCGACTACCTGCTCCGGCATCTCGTCTCGCCGCTCGTGCCGCTGCGCCGCGAGTACGATCCGGTCGGCGATGTCTGGATCTATTTCAATCTGCTCCTGCATCCGGCCCGCGTGGTCAAGGTCGACGCCCCGCTTACCGCCATCGGCCTGCACGACGAGGGCCGCTACAGCGGCCATTGGGAAAATCTCGGCTACGCCTCGTTGCGCCTGATGGAGGATTTCCTGGCCGCCTGCCCCGCCACGCCCGCCACCGTCGCGGTCCGCGCGGCCGTCGGCGAATGCGCCTTTGTGAGCTGGCGGAAACTGCCGCGCGATTTCGCGCCGCAATTCGGCGCCCGCCTCCTCGCCCTGTGGCGCCGCGCCCCCAAGGGCCCGGTCTCCCGGCTCGGCGAACGCAATTTCGTCCGCCTCGCCGCGCTGCTCGGGGCGGAGAATGCCGCCCGTCTGCTCCGCCGTTGGCGCGGCCACACCTACGCTTCCTGCCGCACCTTCGACGACGCGGCTTACGCGGCCTTCGTCGCCAAACTCTGATGCCCCGCTCCGCCTCCGCCCCCGTCCCGACGCCGCCGCGCGTCACCGCATGAGTCTCCGCGGCTGGCTCGTCGATCGCCTGCTGCTCAAGCAGCCGCGGGTGCGCCGCTGGCTCACCCGCTTGCTGGAGGGCGATCGCGACACCGACGTCTCGCTTCTCCACACTCCGGTCCATGTGAACACGGTCCGCGAGCACGGCTACCTGCGCGCCTCGCGCATGATCGCCCGCAGCTCGTTTCTCAACGACGAGGTCTCCGCGTTGCTTGCGATCGCCGGGCTGCTGCCGGAAGCCGACGCCTTCGTCGACGTCGGCGCCAATGTCGGCATCTATTCCAAGATCCTCCATCGCTTCGCCGCCATCCATCCCGACCTGCGATTCTACGCCTTCGAAGCCGATCCGGATACGGCCCGCCGCCTCGCCGTCACGCTGGCCGGCACCAAGGTCGAACTCTTCGCCCACGCCGTCGGCGACCGCGAATCCGAACTCGTGTTCGCTCGCGGTGCCGTCTCGCACGTCTCGACCCGGCGCGATTTGGCGACCCGCTACCAACTCGACGAAACCTTCAAGGTCCGGTGCCGCCCCCTCGATGCCGTCGGCCTCGTCGGCCGGAACCTCGTTTTGAAAATCGACGTCGAAGGCCAGGAACTTGCCGTGCTACAGGGCGCCGCCGGCCTGTTCGCGGCGGGGAGAGTCCGCGCGGTCTTTCTCGACGGTGCCGCCGACGGCGCGGAAGTCGCCGCATTTCTCCGCCGGCACGGTTTCGATTTCTACGATGCCCGCACGTTGCGGCCGGCCGCGGACTTGCCCTACGCCCTGCTCGCGCTGCGCCGCCCTGTCCCCGCCCCGTGAGCCTTTCCGAACCGTTTCCCCTGCCCCTCTCCGCGGCCGACCTCGCCGTCGCGGCCGCCCGCATCCCGGCGCCGAAACGCCGGCGTCCGCCCCTCACGCCCGGCCGCATCGTGTATCTGCTGTGGCATTACCCGCAGCAGGTCGCGCGCGACGGCGCGGTCTGGCACTGGCACCTTTGGCGCGGGCGCAAAGACATGGCGGCGGCCATCGCGAGCCTAGCCGCCCCGCTGGTCCCGGCCGGGCCCGTCCTGCCGGTCCACTACCTCACCGGCAAACGCTACCTGCCGCTGACGCTGATTTCCGCGCTCTCCCTCCAGAACCAGACCGGCCGGCCCGTGCAACCCGTGCTCTGCGACGATGGCTCGCTTGCCGCGGACGACCTCGCGACGCTGTACCGGATTTTTCCGCGGGCCGAGGTGATCGCCAAGGAAACCGTGGCGGCAAATCTGGAACGCCACCTTCCCGAAAGCCGTTTCCCGTTCCTCCGCAGAATCCGGCTCGGCTACATCCACCTGCGCAAGCTGACCGATATCCAGACCGCCGGCCCCGGTTGGCGGCTGGTGCTCGATTCGGATGTCTTTTTTTTCCGGCCGCCGACCCAATTGATCGACTTCATGGCCGCGGAGAAATGGTGCTTCATGCAGGATTGCATGCAGTCCTACGGCGCCCCGCTGGAAACCCTGGCCGCCCTCGCCGGCGCCCCGGTGCATCCGCAGATCAACGTCGGCCTCTGCCACGTCCGGTCCGCGGATATCGACTGGGACTTCGTCGAGCACTGCGCCCGCGTCCTGCTTTTCCGCCACGGTTTCTCCTACTATCTCGAACAGGCATTGATGGCCGTGCTGATGGGCCGCTTCGGCGCCAAAGCCTTGGACGCCGACTACCTCGTGTATCCCACGCCGGAACAGGCCCGCCGCGCCGAACACACGGCCCTCCACTACGTCGACCGTTCGCAGCTGACGATGATGCGCTACGGCTGGCGCCAAGTCATCGAGGGACGGCCCGCTCGCGCATGAACTGGCACACCCTTCGGCTGCAGCTGCCGCCTCCGGCCAAGATTCTTTACCGGGAAGTTCGCGCCCGTGTGCTCGATCCTTTCGAAGTCGGCTCCCCGGCGGTGATCAGCGGGCAAACCGTACGCGTGCCGGCCTATTTCCGCGGCGGCGGCCGGGCCGACTACGAGAATCCCGCGGTAGCGCGCATGATCCGTTGGCTCGCGGACCATCCCGGCGGCGAACTGGTGGACTGCGGCTGCTCGCTGTCCGTCTACAGCCTGATCGCGCTGTCGCTCTTTCCCGCTTCCGCCGCGCTCGGCATCGATCCCGATCTTGTGAGCTTGAAATGCACCCGCCGGCTTTGCGCGCTCGTCCCTGCGCCGGAACGGCTGCGGTTGGTCCACGGTTTTCTCGACCCCGTCCACTTCAGTGCCGTGTCGCTCGCCGCCGCCGCGGCCGCGACGTCGGCGGCGCTGGACGACCCGTCCGTTCCCGAGATCACGGAGGCGATCGGCTACCGCGAAATCACCGACCCGGGATTTGCCGCCGTGCCGCGCCACAGTCTCGACGGGTTGCTCGAAGCCAAGGACCCGACGCGGCCGCGCTTGCTCAAGATCGATGTCGAGGGTTTCGAACTTTCCGTTCTGCGCGGCGCCGCCACGGTGCTCCGGCGGTTGCGTCCCGCCGTTTTGCTCAGCGCCCACCCGCAATTCCACGGCCGCCTCGGCACCAGTCCCGAGGCGTTGCACGCATACCTGCGCGAAGCCGGCTACCGCAGCGCATGGATTGCGACCGATCACGAGGAACACTGGTGGTGCACCCCGGCATGACCGATCTGGTTTCAGTCCTGATCCCCTGCCACAACGCCGCGCCGTGGCTCGCGGCGACGCTGGCCTCGGTGCGCGCCCAGACTTGGCCCCGGTGCGAGATCATCGTCGTCGACGACGGGTCGACCGACGGCTGCGGCGCGATCCTCGAAGCCCAGTCCGGCCCGGATCTGACCGTGATCCGGCAGGAGAACCGCGGCGCCGCCGCCGCGCGGCAGCGCGCCTTGACGGCGGCCCGCGGCGCCTACCTGCAGTATCTGGATGCCGACGACCTCCTGCATCCGGAAAAGATCGCGCGCCAGATCGCGCGTCTGCGCGCCGAAGGCGACCGCCATATCGCCTCGGCCCGTTGGGTCCGGTTCGCCGGCGCACGCGACGAGGCTGCCGCCTTCCGGGCCGCACCCGAATCCAATTGGGGCGACTTCGCTCCGGCCGACTACCTCGTCGCCACGTTCGCCGCGGGCGGCATGATGCATCCGGCCGCGTGGCTGCTCCCGCGCGCCGTCGCGGAACGCACCGGTCCGTGGCTGGAATCGCTCTCGCTCGACGACGACGGCGAATACTTCACCCGCGCCGTCGCCGCGAGCGCCGGCGTCCGCTTCTGCCCCGATTCCCTCGCGTGGTACCGGTCCAATCTGGACGGCAGCCTGAGCGGCCGCCGGAGTCCGGCCGCCTGGCGTTCCGCCGCGGAAGTCTGCCGCCGCAGCACCGCGACGCTCCTCGACCTCGAAACCTCGCCGCGCACCCGCCGGGCCTGCGCGCTCTATTGGCAGCGGCTCGCGTTTGCCGCGTATCCGGAGGGCTGTGACGTCACCGCCCTCGCGCTGCGGCGCGCCGGCGAACTCGATCCCTCGGTCGCGCGCCCGCCGGCCGGTCCGGGGTTCGAGCGCCTCGCGCGGATCACGGGTTGGAAACTTGCCCGCCGCCTGCAGCGGGCGCTGCGCCGATGAGCCTCGTGGTCTTCCATCCGAGCGTGGCGCCGTTCGTCCAGCAGGCCGCGCGGGCCGTGCACGAAGCCGGCCGGCTCGACCACTTCGCGACGACGGTGTGCGACGAACCGGACCGCTGGTACCGGCGCGGCGCCGACGCCCTCGCCCGTCTGGCGGGCAAGGATCTCGCCGCGCAGTTTCGGCGCCGCGCCGTCACCGAGTTGCCGGCCGGCAAAGTTCGGTCCGATCCGTGGGGCGAGTTCCTCCGGTTGGCGGTCGGCGCGGTCGACCGCGGCGGCCGCGCCACCGATCTCATCTGGGAATGGAGCGAACTCGGATTCGACCGCCGCGTGAGCCGCCGGCTCAATCGCGGTCTGACCGGAGTCTACGGCTTCGAGCACAGCTCGCTGTTCACGTTTCGCCGGGCGCGGGAACTCGGGTTGAAGGCGGCCTACGACGTGCCGGCGCCCGAGTCGGCCTTCGTCCACGACTTGCTGGCCCGGGAAACCGCGATGTTTCCGGAGCTGCAGACCGCCTACCAGCGCCACACGGCGGTACGCGAGGCGCGCCGGCTGGAGCGGCGGCGCGAGGAACTGCGCACGGCCGATCTCGTGATCGCGGCTTCGCGCTTCACCCGCGACAGCTACATCCGGGCCGGACTCGATCCCGCCAAAGCCCGGATTGTGCCGTACGGCGCCCCGCCGCCCGCCGACGCCGCGCCCACGGCCGGAACGAGCGAGGGAAAGCTCAACCTGATCTGGGCCGGGACTTTCAGTATCCGGAAAGGCGCGCACTACGTCGTCGAGGCGTGGCGGCGGTCCGGACTCGGCCGGCACGCCACCTTGCGCGTCTTCGGGGCCGTGACGCTGCCCGAGCGCGTGCTGCGGCCGCTGCCCGAGGGCATCGAGCTCCGCGGATCCATTCCCCGCGCGGAATTGATGCCGGAGTATGGCCGCGCCGACGCCCTGCTTTTCCCGACCCTCTGCGACGGCTTCGGCATGGTGGTCACGGAGGCGTGGTCCCAAGGCGTGCCCGTCATCACGACGGATCGCGCCGGCGCCGCCGATCTGCTGCGCGCGGGGGAAAACGGCTTGGTTGTTCCCGCGGGGGACAGCGGCGCGATCGCCGAGGCGGTCGGATGGTGCGTCGAGCATCGCCCCGAGCTGGCCGCGATGCGCGTCGCCGCCCGGCGCACCGCCGCCGGGTGGCAATGGCAGGACTACCGGCAGGCACTCGCCGGCGTGCTGCGCGAAGCCGGCTTCTTCAACCCTCCGCTTTCGTCGTGAAACCGCCGGCCCGCCGGATTTGCCTGATCACGCCCGGCCACGTGGCGTCGACGCCGCGGCTGGTGAAGAATGCCGATACCCTCGCGGCCGCCGGCTACGAGGTCTACGTCGTCGCGGGCCGCCACTTCCCTCCCGCCGATGCGCTGGACGCCACGTTGCTCGCCGCCGCGCCATGGCGCTGCACCCGGGTGGACCTCGGCCGTTCCCTGCCCGGACTGATGCGGCGCTTCCGGCGTGAATTCGCGCGGCGGCGTATCTTACGTTTCGATACGGTGCCGCCGGCCGCCGCCGCCCGCGCCCATCATGCCGATGCGCTCCATCTCGGCCGGATCGCCGCTGATGTTCCGGCGGATCTGTATTTCGGCCACTGCCTCGCCGGCTTGCCGGCCGCCGCCGCGGCCGCCGCAACCCGGGGCGTCCGCTACGGCTTCGATGCGGAGGACTTCCACGATCTGGAAGGGGATTTCACCTCGGCCGAACAGAAAGCCCGCCGCGCGATCCAAGCCCACGGCCTGCTCGCTTGCGCCCTGTTCACGACGGCCGCGCCCCTGATGGCCGAACGCTACGCGGCGGACTACGGGCGGCGGCCGGACGTGCTGCTCAATGCATTTCAGCGCGCCGAAGCCCCGGCTTCCCCGGTGACGCCGACGCGGTCCGATTCCCGGCAACCCGCGCGGTTGTATTGGTTTTCGCAGACGGTGGGCCCCGGCCGCGGCCTCGAGGAGATCGTCGCCGTGGTCGGGCGTATGCGCACACCGGCCGAATTGCATCTGCGCGGCTTTGTGACGGACAGCTACCGGGACGAACTGAACGCCCGGGCCGGTGCGGCCGGTTGTCCCGGCCGCCTCCGCTTTCTCCCGCCCGGGCCGCCGCGCGAGATGGTCCGCCTCGCGGCCGACATGGATCTCGGCCTGTCGCTGGAACAGCGCACTCCGCCCAACCGCGATCTCTGCCTCACCAACAAGGTCTTCGCCTATCTGTTGGCCGGAGTGCCGCAGCTGTTGTCGGCCACCGCCGCCCAGGCGGCCCTGGCGCCGGAACTCGGCGCGGCCGCCCTGCTTTCCCGGATCGAGGAAACCGCTACCACCGCGGCGTTGCTCGACCGCTGGTTCGGGAATCCCGACGGCGTCGTGGCCGCCCGCCGCGAGGCGTGGAGTCTCGGGCAGCGGCGTTTTTGCTGGGAAGTAGAACAGGTGCGCCTCCTCGCCGGGCTGGAACGGATCGGGCTCGGGCCGTCTTCTCCGGTATGATTTCGCCGGACGAGACCGGTCGGTACACGCTGCAGATCAACCTCTCTGCCGGAGACGCCGCATACGCGGAGTCGACCGTGCCCGCGCTGGTCCGGGCCCATCCCGATGCCGCGGAACGCCTGGCCGTAGTCGACTGCTGCCGGCCGCAACGCACCCGGATATTCGATCCCGAACGACGTTTGCCGGTGGCCTCGTTTGCCCCGCGGCTGGCGCGGATCCGGGAGATCGCCGAAGCCCTGCGGCGGGCCGGGTGCTTCGACCGGGTCGAGTACCTGGAACCGGGCGACGAACGCTTCGGCGCTTGGGCCGCCCGTTACGTCCGGCCCTGGATGCGCGAAACTCACGACTATGGCGGCTGCGCCTTCATGGGCTACTGGGCCGCGCTGGACCTGCCCCGCACCCGCTTCACCGTCCACTACGACGCGGACATGTGCCTGTATCAGGCTCCCGGATTCAGCTGGGTCCGCCACACGCTGGAACGGTGGGCGGACGTCCCCGCCGCCGCAATGGCGACGCCCCGGATTTCGCCGCCCGGCTTCGCCCGCCAACCCGGCGAAGACGCCCCGTCCCGCCACGAGGCGAGACCGGCGGTGCGCGTTCCGGCGGGCTGGCTCAACGACTGGTTCAGCACCCGCTGCCTGCTGGTCGACCGCGAACGGTTGGCCCAGCATCTCCCCCTGGTCGGAGCGGCGCGGGCATTGAACTACCGGCTGCGCCGCCTGATCGACCGCGGCTATCCGCCGGGACCGGAAACCTTACTGCACCAGGTCCTCGGCCCGCGCGGCGTGCGGCGCCTCAATCTGGCCGACGAGCGCGCCTGGCTCCTGCACCCGACGGCAAAGTCGGCCGTCTATCTCGCGCTGCTGCCCCGGATCCTCGCCGCGGTGACGGCCGGGCAAGTGCCCGAGACCCAGCGGGGCTTGAGCGATTTCGACCTCCCCGCGTGGCAAGCCTGGCTCGGCGAAACACCCGCGTCATGACCGGCGCAACCCTGCGTCCTTTCCTGATCTGCGCCTGTTCCTGGCTCCTGTTGGCAGGCTTTTCCGCCGTCGTACCGCAAGGGCTCCACTACTACGACCCCGTCGTCCAACTGCAGGCGCTCGACCAGCATGCGCGGGGCGAATCGCCGGCTTGGAACGTACGGCTCCGGGTCGATCCCCGCGACCTCTCGCAGGATCTGCCCGAGCCGATCGGCTGGTGGCCGCCGGCAATCCCGGTGCTCGCCGCCACCCTCGGCAAACTCGGACTCGGCTACGGCGACGCCCTGCGGGCGGTCGCGCTCGCCGGCAGCGCCGCCGGTTGTCTCGGCTGGGTACTTTGGTGGCGGCGTTTCGAATTGCCGTCCCGGTGGCTCGGGGCGGCCGCGGTCGCGCTGCCCTGGCTGCCCTATGCCACCGGACCGCTGTTCCGGTTTTCCGGCGAGGCGTTTGTCTTCGGCGCCGCGCCCTGGGTTTATCTGGGTACGCTCGCCCTGCTGGAGCGGCTGGAGTCCGGACGGCTCGGGCTCGTCGCGCCCGCCGCCGGCGCTCTCGGCGGCCTGTCTTATTTTTTCAAATACAGTCTGTTCGTCGTGGTGCTCGGGGCGCTCGCGGGGGCCGGTTGCGCCCTGTGGCAGCGGCGGCGGATCGGGGCCGGAGTTGCCCTGCGTGCGGGGCTGGCGATCGCACTGGGACTGGCGGCCGTACCCTTGGCGCTGCGGTGGTACCACACCGCGATCGGCGCCGCCGATCCCACCGGAGCGCCGGACGGCGGCGCCACCGGGCCGAGCCTGTTGCTCTTTGTCCTCGCGAACCCGGTGCTGGGTCTCGCGGATGCCGGCGGCGCCTGGTTCGCCCTGCTCGTCTATCCCGGGATCTTCGGCCCCGGGGTCTTTCCCGCCGCCGCGGTCGCGGGGGTCGGCCTGCCCGGCAGCATTTTGCTCGGCTGGCTTTGCGCGCGGCGTTTCCGGCCCGCGGACGCCCCGCTCCCGGCTTTGCTCGCACTCGGCGGACTGGCGGGCTTTACGCTCCTGATGGCCGGACTCTGGCTCACCTCCAACGTCGCGCGCGACACGCGGTTCTTCGTCGCTCCCGGTCTGGCGGCCCTCCCCGCCCTCCTCGCGTGCGCCCGGGGCGCCTGGCCGGCCGCGGGCCCGGGAATGCGGGGCGCGCTGGCCGCGGGTGCCTTGATTTACTTGGTTCTGCCGGCGGGAGCGGGGGTCGCGTTGGCCGGTCTGAAGATTTGGCGCGGCACCGGGACGATCCCGCCCCCGCACGGCTTGGTGCTGCCGGCGCTCGGGGTCCGCGACCAGGCCGCGGTTTACCGGGAACTCGCCCGTCATGCCGATGCGGATACCGTCTGGATCGTCGAAAACCCGGAGCTTGCCCTCGGACTGCACGGACGGGTGATCGACCGCAACGCCGGCCGCTCCGTCGCCGAGGATCTGGCCAACATCTACCGCCCGCCCGCCTCGCTGGCGCATTGGGCAACCCGCCGGCCGGTGAGCCTGCGGACCTTCGGCGGAGCCGCCGCCGCCCCGCCCGGATGGACCGCCACCCTGCGCGGGGTCGGTCCTTGGCTGGCAACGCCGTTGCCCGAGGGATTGGTCCTGTGGTCGGCCACGATGACGCCCTCGCCATCCGCCGGCCGGCCCTGACAGGCTCCGCGATCGCCATGCGCATTCTGCTCGCCGCCGATCCGATTCTGCCCGTCCCGCCCGCCGGCTACGGCGGGATCGAGCGGATCGTGGCGACCTTGATCGCGGAATTCCGGGACCGCGGACACACCGTCGGGCTGATCGGCAAACGCGGATCCCCGGCCCCGGTGGATGCGTTTTTTCCCTGGCCCGGGGACAACGTCGCCGGGCGGCTCGACACCCTGCGGAACGCCTTCGCCCTGCGCCGAGCGACCGCGCAGTTCCGGCCCGACGTCGTCCACAGCTTCGCCCGGCTCGCCTACCTCACGGCGATCCAGCGCAGCCGGCGGCCCAAGATCATGTCGTACCAGCGGCATGTCGGTCCATCGACCGTCCGGTGGGCCGTGCGGCTCGCGCGGCCCGGCACGTTGCACTTCACCGGCTGCAGCGACTTCATCCGCGCCCTGGGCGCGCAGTCCGGCGGCGAATGGACCGCCATACCCAACTTCGTCGATCTCCGCGTCTACACGTTTGCCCCGCAGGTCGCGCCGGATGCGCCGCTCGTTTTCCTGAGCCGCCTGGATGCGATCAAGGGTCCGCACCTCGCGATCGCAGTCGCCCGCGCGAGCGGCCGGAAACTGATCCTCGCGGGCAACCGGCCCGTCGGCGGGACCGATGCGGCGTACTTCGACCGCGAAGTCGCCCCGCATCTCGGCCGGCCGGGGATCGAATGGATCGGCGAGGTCGACGACGCGCAGAAAAACGCGCTCCTCGGGCAAGCGGCCGCGTTGCTGTTGCCGATCCAATGGGACGAACCGTTCGGCATCGTCTTTGCCGAGGCCCTGGCCTGCGGCACGCCGATTCTGACCTGCGCGCGGGGCGCGGCCCCGGAGATTGTCGAACCGGGAAAAACCGGGCTCTTCTTCGCCACCGTGGCGGAGGGCGCGGCCGCCGTCGCCGGGCTGGGGAATCTCGATCGCACCGCGTGCCGCCGCCGCGCCGAGTCCCACTACGGGGCCCGGGGCTGCGCCGAACAGTACCTCTCGCTCTACCGCTCCCGGATCGGTGCGGCCGCCGGCGCCTGAACCCATGTCGCACTCGCTCTTCCGCCGCGTCACCGACCGCCTTCACCGCAGCCCCTGGCTGCGGCGGATCGCCAAACGTTGGGCGCAACGCCTTGTGCTGACGCAGCCGTTCCACGGCGGGCGGATCGCGTTCAACGCCGTGACCCACTCCTGGGCCTGGACCGGCGGCCGCAGCTACGAAACCTTCGACCGGCACATCCAGGATCGCCTGCTCGAACTCGGCGCCACGCGGCCGCGGTTTCTCGACGTCGGCGCCAACGTCGGCGTGATGACGCTCTCGTTGCTCCTGCGAAATCCGCAAGTCACCGCCGTTGCCGTCGAACCGGGAGCGGAAGCGGCCGACCTCCTCCGCCGCTCGATCCGGCGCAACCGACTCGGCGACCGCGTCGAGGTCGCCCCGGTGGCTGCTTCCGTCGCGGAGACGACCCTGCGCTACGACGGCACCGGCTCGGTCATGGGCCACGTTTCCGCCGGCGGCACCGCCGTGGCCGCGCGGCCGTTGCGGGATCTGGTCCGGGCCGCGGCGCGGGGCGGCACCGACCCGCTCCTCATCAAGATCGATATCGAAGGGTTCGAAACCGAACTCTTGCCCGCGCTGCTGGCGCTGGCGTTGCCCGCCGGTTCCGCGGCGGTGATCGAGCTGCATCCGCAGGGTTTCAACGGCATGGGCGATCCGGCCGGCAATCTGGCCCGGATCCGCGCGGTATCCGGAATCCGGTTGCAACGGTTGGGCGGGAGCGAAATCGGACAGCCCGACGTCCGGGATTTCACCCAAGTGGAGATCCATTGGGTTTGAAGGCCGCCGCACCGGTGCCGACCGCCAGCCCGGACCATTCCCCTTTGCTCGGGGCATGGCGGGGCGTCGCGGCGCTGGCCGTGGTGCTGTTCCACAGTTTCGGGGCGTTCTACCAAGCGCCGCTCTGGGGCCCGCTCGTGCCCGTGCGCGCGGTCGCGGCGTGGGGGTGGCTCGGCCTGCACCTCTTTTTCGTGATCAGCGGTTACTGCATCTGCGCCCGGCTGACGCGCGCGTTGCGGACCGGCGAAAGCGTGCCGGCGTTCTGGCTGGACCGGGCGCGGCGGATCTATCCGACCTACTGGATCGCGCTGCTCGCAGCGGCGGCGCTGAACGGCCTGACGCGGATTTTTTCGCCCGGCGCGACCGTGGGCGTGCTGCCCGACAACACGGCCGCCGCCGCGGCGGATCTGACGCTGACCCACCTGTTCGCCGGCACGACGCCGTATCTGCTGGTCAGTTGGACGCTCGCCCTCGAGGTCGGATTTTACCTGATCGCAGGCGGCGTGCTGGCGGTTTGCCGGTTGCTGCAGCTCGGACCGCAGGCGCTGCTGCTGCTCGCCGGCACGGCGGCCCTGCCGGGGATCGGAATTTCCGCCGCGGCCGCCGGCCCGCTGGCGCTGCTGGCGGCGTGGCCGGAGTTTTTCGCCGGCATGTGTGTGGCGGCAGCCGCGCAAAGCCGGAGCCGCGGCGACCGCCGCGGAGCAGGGATCGCGTTGGGTTTGCTCGCCGGAATGTCCTTCCTGGCCGCGGGCGCGGTCGGATCCTACGCCGGTACGGCCCGGACGACAGCGCTGGGTTTCGCGTGGCTGCTCGTCCTGTTGCAACCTTGGGAAAACCGCCTGGCGGCCGCCGCGCCGGTCCGCTGGCTGGGCTGGATCGGCCTGTTCTCGTTTTCGCTCTACCTCATTCACGTCCCCGTGCTCACCCGCGTGATGAATCTCGGCAGCCGTTTCGTCGCGGCCGATGCGCCCCTCTTTGCGCTGCTCTGGCTGGCCGGGGTCGCCGCGGCGGTGGCGGCCGGCCGGCTCTTCTATGTCGCGGTCGAACGCCGCGCCGAAGCTAATCGGTTTGCCCGGCGCGCCGCGTTGCGCTGACTCGATCCGACCCGAACCGTTTCCCGATGTCCCACGCCGCCGCCCCGTCGCTCGACCGCTATACCTTGATGGGCGACCTCACGGAGAACGTGAAGACGATGATCCGCCGGCTGTTCTTCAAGTTTTCGGTCCTGCTGGGGATCGCCGTCGCCTACCTGTTTTTCACGGGCAACCCCGGCGCCCTCGCCTTCGCCTACATCGCCGGGGGCACCGCGGTCGCCCTGCGAATCTGGGCCAGCCTCGCGATCGGCGTGCCGCTGCTCCCGATGATTCTGGTGCAGCAACTCGTGATCAACGGCCTGCCGATCCTGAACGGCCACGACATCCTGCAACAGTATCCGGTCGAGTTTCTCAATTCCGCCGGCCTGCAGGTCCTCGTATTTGCGCTCGCGCTGATCGCGGGCTGGAGGGTGGCCCTGCAAATTCTGCAGCCGGCGGACGGCCGGGCCTACGTCCTGGTGGGCATCGACCGCGACGGCATTTCCGGCCTGAGCCGGCTCGGTTTCGGCCTGGTCGGAGGCGCGACGCTTTTCCTCGTGCTGCAAAGCCTCGACCTCACGACCTTCATTTTCGAACTTCTGCCCAGCGGCTCGTACCCGATCGTCGGTGCCGCGACCGCGGCCGCGAGCGCCTCAGGTTTTTTCCTGCTTTCGATGATCATGGGCTCGGGGGAAATGACCCCGGTGACCCGCTCGATGTTCTGGTCGATCATGGCGCTGAACTGCATGATCAGCGCGTCGAGCCTGTTGCTGTCGTCCGCGGCCGTCGTCATCGCCTCGGTGATCATCGGGCTGTTCTGGAGCCGCGGCCATCTGCCGTGGCGCTTCATCGTCGTGATGATGCTGGTACTTTCGTTCTTCAATTCGGGCAAATACACGATGCGGGGAAAGTACTGGCAAACGCCCGACGAAGAGACCCCGCCCTCGGCGGGCCTGGCGCACCTGCCGACTTTCTACGCAGAGTGGACCCAGGCCGGGATCCAGTCCTTGACCGGATCCCCGGACGACGACGACCCCGCCACCGCTGCCGCGCGCCAAGGGCGCAGCGCCAAAGGCGACCAGAGCCTCTTCGACCGGCTGAACAATCTGCAGAATCTTCTCTTCGTGATCGACGCGACCGAGGTCGGGAAAGTCCCGCCGCTCGGCGGCAAGACCTACGCCATCATTCCGCCGCTGCTCGTGCCCCGCATTCTCTGGCCCGGCAAACCGCGGACCCACGAGGGCCAAATTCTGCTCAATGTGCATTTCGGCCGCCAGGATCTGCAATCGACGCTTACGACCTACATTGCCTGGGGCATGCTGGCCGAAGCCTACGGCAACTTCGGCTCGATCAAGGGCGCGCTCTTGGTCGGCCTCGCCATGGGCATCTTCTTCGCCTGGGGCGAGGCGTTCACTTCACGGAAACCGCTGCTTTCGACGGAAGGGCTGGTGGCGTTCGCCATTTTCCTGGGCCTGGCCAATTCGTACGAGGCCGTCGCCAGCGTGGCCGTCACCGCCATTTTCCAATCCCTGATCCCGGTGATCGCGGCCTGCGCGCCTTTCGTGCAGCGGAAATGGCTCGAACGTCCCGCCGACGCTTGATCGCCCCGGCCCCCAGACCCCGCCGGCTCGCCGTGGTGCTCTCGCACCCGACGCAATACTACAGCCCCTGGTTCCGTTGGCTCCAAGCCCGTTGCCCGGACGTGCAACTGCGGGTCTTCTACCTCTGGGAATTCGGCGTCGTGCCGACCCGCGATCCTCAGTTCGGCCGGACGTTTGCCTGGGACGTCGACCTCCGCTCCGGCTACGACCACGAGTTCGTCCCGAACACGGCAACCGAGCCCGGTACCCACCATTTCCGCGGCCTGCGCAATCCGGATCTGCCCGCGCGCCTCGCGGCGTGGCGGCCGGAAGCGTTGTTGCTTTTCGGATACAAGTGGGAGTCGCACCTGCGGGCGATCCTCTGGTCGCGGCGGACCGGCTGTCCGCTGCTGTTCCGCGGCGATTCTCATTTCCTCGGCCGCGGGCGGCCGGGATGGCCGCGGCGCTGGCCGTTGGCGTTCCTTTACCGGCAATTCGCCGCCTTCCTCTGCGTGGGCCGCGCCAACCGCGCCTACTTCTCCGCCCTCGGCGTGCCGGATCACCGCCTGTTCCAGGCCCCGCATGCCGTCGATGCGACGCGCTTCGATCCCGCGGACCCCGCGCTCCTCGCCCAGGCGGCGGCGCTGCGGCAGGACCTCGGACTCGCGCCGGCAACCCGCGTGGTCCTCTTTGCCGGCAAATTGCTCCCGGCCAAGCAACCGCGGGAATTGCTCGCCGCCTATCTCGCGGTGCGCCCGCCGGACTCCGCCTTGGTCATCGTCGGCGACGGTCCGGAACGCCCCGCGCTCGGGGCCGCCGCCCGCACCGCCCCGCCCGGCTCCGTCCATCTTCTGCCCTTCGCCAACCAGAGCGAAATGCCCGCCCGCTACCTGCTCGCCGATATTTTCGCCCTGCCCTCGCGCGGACTCTACGAAACCTGGGGCCTCGCGGTGAACGAGGCGATGCACCTCGGCACGCCGCCGCTCGTCAGCGACCGCGTGGGCTGCCAGCAGGACTTGGTCGAGGAGGGCGTCACCGGCTGGGTTTTCCCGGCGGAAGATTCCGGCGGTCTGGCCGCGGCGCTCGCCCGCGCGCTCGCCGCCGTCGCGGCCCCCGGGGGCCGCGAGCGTTTCCGCGCCGCCGCGCGCACGCGCATCGCCGGCTACACCTTTGCGCAGACGACCGCCGGCCTGGCGGCCGCGCTCGCCGCCCTCCCGCGCCGATGAGAATCACCATCGTCACGGGATTTTTCCTGCCGGTGCCGCCGTTGCGCGGCGGCTCGACGGAAAAGATCTGGCATCGCCTCGCCGGCGAATTCGCGCGGGCGGGCCACGCCGTCACCTTTGTTTCCCGGCGCTGGCCGGGCCTGCCCGACCGGGAAACGGCCGCCGGGGTCACGCATATCCGGATTCCGGGTACGGACCATTCCCGGTCGCTCGCCGCGAACCTCTGGCACGACCTGCGCTGGGGCCTGCGGGTGGCCCGGGTCCTGCCGCCCGGCGACGCCGTGATCTGCAACACGGTGACGCTGCCGGTGTGGCTCCGGGCGGTGAAGCCGGCGGCCGGCAAGGTGGTCGCCGTGCTCGCGCGCATGCCCAAGGGCCACGGCCGCGCCTACGGCCGGGTCGATCTGCTGCTGGCGCTCAGCGCCCGCGTCGCCGAACAGCTGAAGGCGGAAAACGCCGCCCTCGCCCCGCGCCTCGCGCCGTTTCCCTACCCGATCGACTACGAGCTCCACGTCCGCGCGCGCCGGCAAGCCGCCCCGGCCGGCCCGACGCTCACCATCGGCTACGTCGGCCGCATCCATCCGGACAAGGGCATCCGCCAATTGGTCGCCGCCGGCGCAGCTCTCGTCGGGCACCGGGGCCTGCCGGACTGGCGGCTGGAACTGACCGGGCCTTGGGCCGTGCCCGAGGGCGGCGGCGGCGAAGCTTTTCGCACGGAGCTCGAGCGCGAATTCGGCGGCATCCTTGGCTCCCGCCTGCGCTTCGCCGGCCCCGAGTTCGATCCGGCCAAACTGGCGGACCGCTATGCCGCGCTCGATCTCTTCTGCTACCCCAGCCGGGATCGCGGCGAAACCTTCGGCGTCGCCGTCGCCGAGGCGATGGCGGCGCGGACGGCCGTGGTTGTTTCCAATCTGCCCTGCTTCGCCGAACTGGTGAGCCCCGGCCGCACCGGCCTCGTCTACGATCACGAGGCCCCCGATGCGGAAACGCGGCTCGCCCACCGGTTCGCGTTGCTGCTGCAGGACGGTGCCCTCCGGGCCGAGTTGGCCGATGCGGCCCAAAGTCACGTCGCACGGTACGACTACGCGGCGAGCGCCCGGGACATTCTGGCCACGCTCGCGCGCTGCACCGGGCCGAATCCGGGACCGGGAATTTGATCGCCATTGCGTCGACCGGCGGCCCCGCCACGCTCCCGCCATGCCCGAAGAGGCGCCGTTTCTCGGCCAAAACTGCATCACGCCCTACCCGCGCCGCGTCATCGTCAGGCGCGCGCTGTGGAGCATCGTGCAGGCGACGGTTTTCCGCTGGAGTCCGCGGCCTTGGCACGGGTTCAGGGCGCGTTTGCTGCGCTGGTGGGGCGCGGACATCCCCGCCCCCGATCAAGTCGTCGTGTTTCCGACGGCGCGGATCACGTTTCCCGAATTCCTGACCCTCGAGCCCCGTTCGATGGTCGGCCGAAACGTGACCCTCTACAATCTGGGGCGCATCACGCTGCGGCGCGGCGCCAATCTGAGCCAGAACTGCCACCTTTGCGCCGGCTCGCACGACTTCAACCGCTGGAGCATGCCGCTGGTCACCGCCCCGATCGTCATCGGCGAAAACGCCTGGCTCGCGGCGGATGTCTTTGTCGGGCCCGGCGTGACCATCGGCGAACTCTGTGTCGTCGGCGCCCGGTCGGTGGTCGTGCGCGATCTGCCGCCGCGGAAAATCTGCGTCGGCCACCCCTGCCGGCCGGTCAAGGACCGCACCGTGCCCGCCGCCGGATGAAGGTCCGCCACATTGTCCCCAGCCTCGAAGCCCAGCACGGCGGTCCCAGCAAATCGGTCCGCGCGCTGGCGGCCGCCGCCGCGGCGGCCGGCGATTCCGTCGAACTGCTGAGCACGGACGGCCAGGCCCCGGCCGGCGGTTGGGACCGCCACGAATCCGGCTTGCCGATACGGGTCTTCCGCCGGGATTGGCCGGCCGCGATCTGCCGTTCCGCCGGATTGCAACGCGCGCTGCAAAACGGCGTCGCCGACGTGATCCATCATCACGGACTCTGGTTGCGCACCTTGCACTACGCGCGGCGCGCGGCGCGGCGCTCCGGCGCAAAACTGGTGATCTCGCCGCGCGGGATGATGAGCGCGTGGGCCTGGAACCATCACCGGCTGCGGAAACAACTGGCGCGCCATTGCCTGCATCCGGGAGCTTTCGAAGCCGCGGCCGGCTGGCATGCCACCAGCCAAGAAGAAGCCGCGGAGATCCGCGCGCTTGGCTTCACGCAGCCGGTCTGCGTCGCACCGAACGGCGTCGGCGCCGCCGCTCCGGAAGAACTCGCCGCCGCCAAACAGCATTGGCAGGAAGCCTGCCCCGACGCGCGTCGGCGCCCGGTTGCCCTCTTCTATTCGAGGTTCCACCGGAAAAAACGCGTGATCGAGCTGATCGACCTTTGGCTGGAACGCGGTCCCAAAGATTGGCTCCTGCTGCTGGTCGGCATTCCCGAAGACTACGATGCCGCCGGCCTCTCGGACTACGTGCACCGGCAATCGGGCCAGGACCGCGTCGCGGTTTTCTCGGGCCAAGACCGGCCGCCGCCCTACGCGGTGGCGTCGGTTTTTCTGCTGCCATCCCACAACGAAAACTTCGGCCTCGTGATCGCGGAAGCCATGGCCCACGGCGTGCCCGTGGTCGTCACCGACGGCACCCCGTGGCGCGAACTCAACGATCTCGGTCTCGGCTGGTGCGTGCCTTGGGCGGACTATCCCGCGGCCCTCGCCGCGGCCACCGCCGAAACCGCCGCGGCGCTGGCCGCCCGCGGGGCCGCCGCCTCGGCCTGGGTGCTGCGCGAGTATTCGTGGCATGGCGCCGTCAAACGCTTGTCGGCCTTCTACGAGCAGTTGCACACTGCCCCCCGATGAGTTCACGCGTATCCGCCGCCTCGTCCCCGGACGACCTGAAGTACGCCCGCGGCGTCGCGGCGCGCGTGCCGCCGTCGCAACGGCCCCTGCGCCCCCTCGAATGGGTGGCGCTCGTCCACGTCGGGATCTTTCTCGTCTGGATCACCTGGGGCTTCGGCGGCGGCGCCGAAGGGATGCGCACCTACCTCGCCTGGTGGGGCAGTCTCGGCGCCTTGATCACGCTCACGGCTTTGCAGGACCGGGAGGCGTGGCGCGACGGCTGGATGAAGCCGCTCTTTTGGCTGGTCCCGCTGGCGGCGTTCAACGCGTACGTCGTGCTCGCGACCTTCAATCCCAGTTTCCAGACGCTGAAGTTCGACAACGATATCGTGTTCGTGCATCGCGGCGCCCACGCGGCCTTGCCGAGTTCGGCCCGGCCGGAGTCGGCGCTCCACGCGCTCTGGATGTTCGATGCGATCTGGATCAGCTGCTTCAACCTCGCTTTGCTGATCCGGCAACGGCGGGCGCTGCGCGGCCTGCTCCTGCTCGCGGCCGGCAACGCCCTCGCGCTCTCGGTCTTCGGCACGATCCAGAAATTTGCCGGAGCCAAGGGGCCGTATTTCGGCGCCGTCGAAACGCGCCAACCCTACTTTTTCGCGTCCTTCATCTATCACAACCATTGGGGCGCCTTCACCCTCCTGATGCTCGTGATCTGCCTCGGTCTCGCCTGGCACTTCGGGCGCCGCTACGAGGCGCGGAATTTTTTCCACTCCCCCGCCTTCGGCAGCCTGATCGCGATCTTCTTCATCGCGGCCACGGTGCCGCTCAGCGGTTCGCGTTCGAGCACGCTCCTGGCCGGCCTGCTGTTCACGGTCGCTTTCGGGCATTGGGTCTATCGCACCGTCCGCCAACGCCGGCGCATGCGCGAGTCGGTGGCGCCGCCGCTGCTCGGCGCCGCCGCCGCGGTGGCGCTCGGCGCGGCCGGAATCTGGTGGGTTGCGCGGGATACGATTCTGGTGCGTTCGGAACTCACCCGCACCCAGGTCGAGGCGATGATCAGCCAGGGCGGGATCGGCGACCGCGTGCGGCTCTACGAAGACACCTGGCGCATGGCGCAGGCGAAACCGTTTTTCGGCTGGGGCATGGCGTCCTACCCGCATGTGTTCACGCTCTTCAACACGCAGCCCCCGAAGGTCGACCGGCTCGTGAGCTTTTACCGCGATGCGCACAGCGACTGGCTGCAGGCGTTCGCGGAACACGGCTACGTGGGCGTCGCGCTGCTGGCCCTGTGCGCGCTCGTGCCGGTGTTCCACCTCGGCCCGGCCCGTTTGCGCGGCGCCCTCACCCGCTACCTGCTGCTCGGTTGCCTGCTCCTGCTCGTCTATGCCTGGGTCGAGTTCCCGTTCGGCAATCTCGCCGTCGTCCTCGGCTGGTGGCTGTGCTTCTTCGCCGCGCTCCATTACGCGCGTCTGCAGGATCGCGAGGCGCCGACCCCGACGAAGTGAACGGCCCCGCCATGTCCGCCGCCTGCCCCATCTCGATTCTCATCCCGGCCCGGAACGAACGCGCCAACCTGCGGGCCTGCCTCGAGTCGTGCCGCTTTGCCGCCGAAGTCGTGGTCGTGGATTCCGGCAGCACCGACGGCACCCCGGACATCGCCCGCGAATTCGGCGCGACAGTCGTGGATTTCAAGTGGGACGGCCGTTTCCCGAAAAAGAAAAACTGGGCCCTCGCCCACGTGCCGTGGCGGCACGAATGGGTTTTCATTCTCGATGCCGACGAACGCATCACACCCGAACTGGCGGAGGAACTGCGGCGCACCGTCGCGGACCCGGCTTGCGCCGGCTACTACGTCAACCGCCGGTTCTGGTTCATCGACGGCTGGCTGAAGCACTGCGGCTACTACCCGAGCTGGAATCTGCGCTGCTTCCGGCATCGTCTCGGTCGCTACGAGCAGTTCGCCGGCGTCGACGCCACCGGCTCGGGCGACAACGAGGTCCACGAACACGTGGTGCTGGAAGGCCGCGCCGGCTATCTGCGCCACGACATGGACCACTATGCGTTCCCGACCATCGATATCTGGGTGGAAAAGCACAACCGCTACGCCAACTGGGAAGCGCGCCTGCTCGCCTCGCCCTCCGGGCAGTCCGCCGCGGCCGCCGCGGACCTCGATCCCGCGCTCGCCCGCAAGCGCCGCCTGAAGCACCTCGCGGCCCGCCTGCCGTTCCGCCCGACCCTGCGGTTCTTCTACCACTACGTGCTGCGCCGCGGTTTCCTCGACGGCTACCGCGGTTTCGTCTTCTGCCGGCTCATGGGCTTCTACGAATTTCTCAGCACCGCCAAGGCGGCCGAGCTGCGCCGGTCGGGACGCGCCTGAAGATGCGGCTGATCTTCGTCAACCGCTTCTACTGGCCCGACGAGCCCGCCACCGCCCAGTTGCTGCACGACCTCGCGGAAGCGCTGGCCCGGGCCGGGGCGGACGTCACGGTCATCGCCAGCCACCCGGGCAATATCGACGTTCCGGATACGGAGGTCCGCGGCGGCGTGCGCATTTTCCGGGTCCGCTCGGCGCGCGGGCGGGAGAATTCCCTCGCCGGCAAGGCGCTCGCGTTCGCGACCTTCCAGGCGCGGGCCTGGTTCCTCGTGCTGCGCTCGGCCCGGCGCGGCGATTGCCTCGTCTCGCTCACCGATCCGCCGCTCTTCGGCCTCGCCGTCTGGTTCGCGGCCCGGCTCCGCGGCGCCCGCATCGTCCACTGGGTGCAGGACATCTATCCCGAACTGGCGATCGTGCTCGCCGGCCAAACCTGGCTGCGGGTGGTGCGACCGCTGCGCAACCTCGCTTGGCGCCGCGCCGACGGCTGCGTGACCCTTGGTCGCGATATGGCGGGCGTGCTCGCGCGCGCGGGGGTCGCGCCGGCCAAGCTCGCGGTGATTCCCAACTGGGCTCCCGCCGGACTCGGGCCGCCGGCGGCCGCGGAAGTCGCCGCCGTGCGCGCCGAGTGGGGCTTGGCCGGAAAGTTCGTCGTGGCCTATTCCGGCAATCTCGGGCGCGTGCACGATCTCGAGCCGGTACTCGCTGTCGCCGCCGCGGTCGCGCATTCCCGGATCGTGTTTCTCTTCGTCGGCGGCGGCGCCCAAGCCGACGTCCTCGCCCGGGCCGCGCAGGCCCGCGGGCTGGCCAACGTCGTGTTCCGCGCGCGCCAACCCCGTGCGCGCCTCGCCGCCGCGCTCGGGGCCGGGGACCTGCATCTCGTCACGCTGCTCCCGGGCTGCGAAGCCCTGGTTTTCCCGAGCAAGCTCTACGGCGCCGCCGCCGTCGGCCGCCCCGTCCTCTTCATCGGCCCGGCCGCCTGCGATGTTGCGGTGCAAGTCCGGGAAAAAAATCTGGGCCTCGCTTTCCCGCGCGCGCGGATCGCCGAAATCGCGGCCGCGATCGGCCGGCTGGCCGACGACCCCGCCGCCCTCGCCCGCCACGGCACGGCGGCGCTCGCCTTCGCCGCGGACCAAGACCTGGTCGCCGCGACGGCGCGCTGGCGGCGGCTGCCCGCCTTGCAGCTTGCCGCATCTCCGCCCGGCCGGTAGCCACGGCACCGCTGCATGAAACGCATCCGTGCCCTGAAGTTCGCCCTGCTTGGCCTCGATCTGGGGTTCACGCTCGCGGTCTTCAATGCCGTGATCCAGCTGCGCGGCCTGAGCCCCGCGGGCAACCTGTACTTCGCGCCCCTGCTCATGCCGATGGCGGCGCTCGTCTTCGCGATCTACCTGATCGACGGCTACAGTTCGCAGACCGATATGCTCAGCGTCGACTACCTGAGCCAGCACGCGATCGCGGTCGTGGGCGCGATGCTGACCACGTTGCTGGTGACGTACGCGTTGATTCCCGCCGGCTACGAACTGCAAGGGAGCCGCGCGGTGATCGCGCTCAGTTTCCTGGCCCTCGCGCCGCTGACTTTGTTCTACCGGCGTACGCTGTACCTTTCGCTGCTCCGCCGGCGCGAGACCCGGAGTCTCGTGTTCATCGGCGATCCGGCGAGCAGCCGGGGCTTCGCCGCGGAATGCCAGCGGCTCGGGACCACGCAGCCGTTGGTCTTCGCCGTCAGCCGCGACGCCTCCCGCGCCCCCTTCGGCGATACCGCGGCCGAGTCGCGCCCGATCAACGATGTGCTCGAAGACATCGAGTCCGGCCGAATGGCCGTGGAGGCGATCATTCTGCGGGAATCCTACCGCGAATTGCCCGTCGAGATCCCCCCGCGCCTGGTCCGCCTCTATTTCGCCGGCGTCCCCACCTATACGCTCGAGCTCTTCCACCAGCTCTACTGGCGCAAGATCCCGCTCTACCGGCTCAACCAGGTCTGGCTGTTTCAGGAAGGGTTCGAGATCGCCCGCGAGCCCGTTTTCGAGCGCCTGAAACGCGCGACCGATATCGTGCTTTCGCTCACCGGCCTGATCGTCGCCGCCCCGGTCATCGCCGCGGCCGGCATCGCGGTCTGGCTGGAAGACCGCGGCTCCGTCTTTTTTTCCCAGCAGCGCATCGGCCGCAACCACGTGCCGTTCCGGCTGCTGAAGATCCGCACCATGCGGCCTTCCGCCGGCAAGACGGACGAGCTCTACACGCAGACCGCCGACCCGCGCATCACGAAGATCGGAGGCCTGCTGCGGCAGAGCCGCATCGACGAACTGCCCCAGCTCTGGAACGTGCTCCGCGGGGAAATGAGCCTGATCGGCCCGCGCGCCGAATGGGACCGGCTCGTCGAGAACTACGAAAGGGAAATCCCCTGCTACCATTTCCGGCACTTGGTCCGGCCGGGCATCACCGGTTGGGCCCAGGTCAACTACCCCTACGGCGCCAACCTCGAGGACACGCTCCGGAAACTGGAATACGACCTCTACTACATCCGGCACTTCTCGTTCCTGCTCGATGCCAGCATCGTCGTGAAAACAATCCACATCATGCTGTTCGGCAAAGGCCGCTGATCGCCGGATCCCGGGGCGAAGTTTCCGTCCGCTCCCTCCCATCCGGCCGCGGCCGCCGTGCTCCCGCGCGCCGTCTCTCCCGGTACGTCACTCATTTCCGGATACGAGCAGGGAAGCTGCTTTGCCGCCCGGCTTTGCGCAGCCCGGCAGGTTTGGCGGGGTCTTCGCGTTCGGGTCCCGCGCCGCTCCGCCGCCCTGAGCACCGGGGAAGCCCTTGCGCTCCGGCCCGCGCCGCCGTACCTGTAGCGCACGCATGAAGACCTACGATTTCGTGGCCATCGGCGGCGGCAGCGCCGGATTCAATGCCGCCCGCGTCGCCGTTTCCCTCGGCCTGAAGACCGCGGTCGTCGATGGCGCGAAGGATCTCGGCGGCCTGTGCATCCTCCGCGGCTGCATGCCGTCGAAGACGCTGCTCTACATGGCCGACGTCCTCCACCTCGCCCAAAAGGGAGCGGCCTTCGGCCTGAAGATTCCGCGCGCCGCCGCGGACATGCGCGCCATGCAGGCCCGGAAGCGCAAACTCATCGGCGAATTCGCCGAATACCGCCTCCGCGCGCTCACCTCCGGCAAGTTCGAACTGCTGCGGGCCCATGCGCGCTTCCTCGATGCGCATACTCTCGCCCTGTCCGACGGCACCCGGATCCGCGCCAAACACATCCTGATCGGCACCGGTTCCAAAGTCAGCGTCCCGCCCGTGCCCGGCTTGGCGGAAGCAAACGCGTGGACGAGCGACGACGTCCTCGATCTCGATTTCGTCCCGCCCAGCGTCATCGTCCTCGGCGGCGGCATCGTCGCCTGCGAGCTCGCGCAGTTTCTCCGCCGCATCGGCTCGCGCGTCGTCCTCGTCCAACGCAGCCCGAACATCCTCCGCGACCATTCGCCCGCCGCCTCGACCGTCGTGCAGCAGGCCTTCGTCGACGAAGGTATCGAACTGTTCGCCGGCACCCAATTGCAGGCAGTAACCCGGGACGCGCGCGGGTTCGGCGTCACCTTCGTGCACCACGGCCGCGTCATCCGCCGTCGTGCCGCCCATCTCTTCAACGCCCTCGGCCGCGAGCCCGCAACCGCCGCGCTCGACCTCGCCGCCGCGGGGATCAAAACGGAAGCCAAAGGCCGCATCGTCACGAACCGCTGGCAACAGACCAACGTGCCCCACATTTATGCCGGTGGCGACTGCGCCGGCCCCGCGGAAATCGTCCACATCGCGATCCAGCAGGGCGAACTGGCCGCCCGCCACGCCGCGGGCGTGAAGCGACTCAAACCCGTCGATTATTCGCTCCTGCTCAACGTCGTCTTCACCGACCCGCAGCTCGCGACCATCGGCCGCCTCGAAGCCGATCTCAAAGCCGAGGGCACCGACTATCTGGCCGCCAGCTATCCCTTCAACGACCACGGCAAATCCATTCTGATGGAGGCCAACTACGGTTACGTGAAGGTGATCGCCGAACCCAAGCGCGGCCGGATTCTCGGCGCCGAAATCGTCGGCAAGGACGCCGGCGAATTGATCCACGCCTTCAGCGGCCCGCTGGCGATGAAGGCCACGGTCTTCGATCTGCTCCGCGCCCCTTGGTACCATCCGACCTTGGCCGAGATCGTCACCTACCCGCTCGAGGACCTGGCGGACCGGATCCGCCCCGCATGAACCCGCGCTGGTCCGCCCTCGCCGGCCGGCTGCTCCGGGCCACGCGGTTGGACCGCTGGCCGGTCCGCGTCCGCCGCGGCTTCGCCGCCGGCGCCCGCTGGTCCTTGTATCCATACTCCTCGTACTGGCGGGGCGACCACGAGCCGGCCACCCAGGCCGCCCTCGCCGCCCTCGGCGGCGGCCGGATCGAGGGCTGGTGCTGCTGGGACCTCGGCGCCCACTTCGGCCTCTACAGCGTCGGTCTCGCCCGGCGGGTCGGCCCCGGCGGCGAGGTCGCCGCCTTCGAACCGAATCCGGAAAACTTCGCCCGCCTCGAACTCCACCGGCGGCGCAACCGCCTCGCCTGGCTGAAGCCCTTCAACGTCGCCGTCTCCGACCGCACCGGCTCCGCCGACCTGCTCGGCACCGGGCTCTTCGCCTCCACCACCGCCCATCTCGCCTACGAGGGCGAGGTGGCCGCGGCCGGTTCCGCCAGCCACCGCGTCGCGATTGTCCGGGCCGACGATCTCGTCGCAGCCGGCACACTGCGTCCGCCGCACTTCATCAAGATCGACGTCGAGGGCCACGCCCACCGCGCCCTGCTCGGGATGCAGGCGACGTTGTCCGCCCATCGCCCGATCCTGATCATCGGGTGCCACAGCCCGCAGGAAGCCGACGGCATGCTGGCCGTGCTCGGCCCCTTGGGTTACGGCTGGCGCGAGATCGGCGCGGACGCCGGCGTGAAAAACCCGCCCCTCCGCAGCGGCGGCGACTACTGGTTCGAGCCGGCGTGAGTCTGCGGCGCCGTTTCAGCGGGCGAGTTCGAGCAGGTCGGGCAACGAAACGCGTTTCTCGTAGAGCGCTTTGCCGACAATCACGCCGTCGAGATTGGCGTGGCGGCGCGCCATTTCGGCGAGTTTCGCGACATCCTCGCGCCGGCTCACGCCGCCGCTCGCGATCACGTTGAACGTGCCGAGGGCGAGCATCGCTTCCTGCGCCGCGAAGTTCGGTCCCGTCAGCATGCCGTCGGTGCCGATGTCCGTATAGATGATCGTGCGCACTCCGAGGGCGCCCATCCGCTGCGCGAGCTCGAGGGCACCCGTGCCGGTCGTGTCGACCCAACCCTTGACCGCCACCTTGCCGTCTTTCGCGTCGATGCCGACGGCGACCTTATCCCCGAAGGCCTGCACCAATTCCCCGACAAAGGCTTCGCTCTCCGCCGCCCGCGTGCCGATCACGACGCGGCTGACGCCGAAACCGAGCGCCCGCTCCACCGCCCCCCGCGTGCGCAGGCCGCCGCCGAGCTGCACCTTCATGCCTAGCGCCGCGATCGCCTGGACGGCGGCGAGATTCTGCGGCTCACCTGCAAAGGCCCCGTCAAGATCCACGACGTGCACCCAGCCGCTGCCGGCCGCCTTGAACTCGGCGGCGACGTCCGCCGGATTCTCGGCGTAGACGGTTTCCTGATCGGCCCGGCCCTGCGTCAAACGCACGCACCGGCCGCTCTTGATGTCGATCGCTGGATAAATCGTCATGCGCAAAAACGCTTTGCTCCGCCTGCGCGCGGCGCGAGACTAAAACCCATGCCGTCCTACGCCGTGCCTCCTTTTCTCGCGGATCTGCTCCATGCCCGCTCGCCCTCGGGCTACGAAAACGAAGCGCAGACCGTCTTCGATCACTACGTCGGCCCCGCCGCCGACGCCTACGACAAGGACGCGCTCGGCAACCGGCTCGCCACGCTCAACCCGTCCGGCGACCCCGTGCTGATGTTCGCCGGCCACATGGACGAACTCGGGTTGATGATCACCTACATCAACAAGGACGGATATCTCTATTTCGACACCATCGGCGGCCACGACCTCAGCGTGATCTCCGGGCGCCGCGTGATTATCCGCACCGCCAACGGCCCCGTCAAAGGCGTCACCGGCAAGCGCGCCATCCACCTCATGGATGAGGAGGACCGGAAAAAAGTGCCGAAGAAGCACGAGATCTGGATCGACATCGGCGTCCGCTCCAAAGCCGAAGCGCTCGAGTACGTCAGCATCGGCGATGTCGCCACCTACGATCATGAACTCGAGTTGATCCGCGGCAGCATCGGCACCGCGCGCGCCTTCGACAACAAGGTCGGCGCCTACATCGTCGGCGAAGCCCTCATCCGCCTCGCGAAGGAACGGAAAAAACTCTCCGCCAAGGTCGTCAGCGTCGCCACGGCCCAGGAAGAAATCGGCGTCCGCGGCGCGACCACCGCCGCCTACCTCGTGAATCCGCACCTCGCGATCGCGGTCGACGTCGCCCACGCCACCGACCACCCGGATTGCGACAACCGGAAGTTCGGCGAAACGAAACTCGGCGGCGGCCCCATCCTTTGCCGCGGCGCCAACATCAATCCCAAGGTCTACGACCGCCTGCTCAAGGCCGCGCGGAAACTGAAGATTCCGTTCCAGATCGAAGCCGATCCGCGCCCCACCGGCACCGACGCCCGCGCGATCCAGATGGGCCGCGGCGGCATCGCCACCGGCTTGGTCAGCGTGCCGCTGCGCTACATGCACACGCCGAGCGAAGTCGTCGATCTCGAGGACGTGGAGCGCTGCGTGCTGTTGCTCGTCGAGTTCGCGAAAAGCCTGCAACCGGGCGACTACGGCCACTGGTAACTCGGGAACGTGCCGCCGCCGCGCCGCTGGCGCGGCGGCAACGGGCTCAAACGTTCACCCGGCGCACTGCACCGAACGAGACCCCGCCTCAGCCGAACGTGCGCCGTTGGGCGAGCTGGCTCGAGAGCTGAGCGCAAAAGCCGCCCGGGTTCCCACCGGTCGCGCTCTGCCTACGTGGTGCGATTCTCGCCGGACCGATCTCTCAACCCTCAACTTTCAACTCTCAACAGCGGGTTCCCGCCTCAGGCCGCGTCCTGCTTCGGCTCGGCCTTCGCCGCGCGCCGCAGCGTCGGCTTGCGCCGGCCCGCCACGACCGAGGCGTCGATCACCACTTCCGCGACATCGTCGCGTTGCGGCAATTCGTACATCACCTCGAGCATCAGATTCTCCATGATCGAACGCAGTGCGCGGGCGCCCGTCTTCAGTTCGATCGCCTTCGCCGCGATCGCCTTCACGGCATCGGGCGTGAGCTTGAGGCGGACACCGTCCATCGCGAAAAGCTTCGAGTACTGCTTCACCATCGCGTTCTTCGTCCGGAGCAAAATCTTCTCCAGGTCCGCGACACTGAGCTGGTCGAGCACCGAGACGACCGGCAGGCGGCCGATGAACTCGGGGATCATGCCGAAACGGATCAGATCCTCCGGCGCCAGGCTCTTCATCATCTGCTCGGGATCGAGCGCGTTCTCGTGCTGCGCCGCGATCGAGGAAAACCCGAGGCTGCGCGAGCCCTTGCGGCGCTGGACGATCGAATCGAGCCCGACGAAGGCCCCGCCGCAGACGAACAGGATGTTCGATGTGTTGATCTGGATGTACTCCTGGTTCGGGTGCTTGCGCCCGCCCTGCGGCGGCACGTTGCACGTCGTCCCTTCGAGAATCTTCAGCAGCGCCTGCTGTACGCCTTCGCCGGATACATCGCGGGTAATCGAGACGTTCTCCGTCTTGCGGCCGATCTTGTCGATTTCGTCGATGTAGATGATGCCGCACTCCGCCTTCTTGACGTCGTAATTCGCGGATTGGAGCAGGCGCAGCACGACGTTTTCCACGTCCTCGCCGACGTAGCCCGCTTCCGTCAGCGTCGTCGCATCGGAAATCGCGAACGGCACATCGAGGATCTTCGCGAGCGTGCGGGCCAGCAGCGTCTTGCCGGAGCCCGTCGGGCCGACGAGCAGAATGTTGCTCTTCTCGACCTCGACGTCGGAAAACTCGGGCGAGATCGCGGCCGAATCCTTCGTCTGGCCGGAATCGAACATCAGCCGCTTGTAGTGGTTGTAGACGGCGACCGAGAGGACCTTCTTGGCGTGGTCCTGGCCGATGACGTAGTCGTCGAGCGTCTTCTTGATTTCGGAAGGTTTGACCAACCGGAACGCCGGCTTCGCATCGGCGGCCGGCGCCTTCACCTCGCGGTCGATGATCGTCTTGCAGACATTGACGCAGGAGTCGCAGATGTAGACGCCCGGACCCGCGATGATCTTTTTCACCTCCGCCTGCGACTTGCCGCAGAACGAGCAGAGAGTCATGCGCGCCGATTTTGCCATGGGACCAAGGTGACCGACCGGTTACCGGTGTCGAGATGCGTTTGGGGAATGACGCGGAGCCCGGTCCTGCCCGCGTCTCCGCCAGCGAGGTCGGTCCGGCGGGCAAGCCCGCCGGCGCTGCTCACGCCGCCTTGACGACCTTCTCGGCCTCGCGCGTCGAAGCCACGACGTGGTCAACGATCCCGTATTCCTTGGCCTCGGGCGCACTCAGATAGTAGTCGCGATCCGAATCCTTCTCGATCTGCTCGGCCGCCTTGCCCGTGTGCTTGGCGATGGCCTCGTTGAGCGTCTTGCGCCAGCGCAGGATTTCCCGCGCCGCGATCGCGATGTCGGAAGTCTGGCCGCCCGCCCCGCCGCTCGGCTGGTGGATCATGACGCGGCTGTTCGGCAGCGCGAAACGCTTGCCCTTGGTCCCGGCAGCCAGGAGCACGGTGCTCATGCTGGCGGCCATGCCCACGCAATACGTGACGATGTCGCACTGCAGGAAGTTCATCGTGTCGTAAATCGCCATCCCGCCGGTGACGACGCCGCCGGGGGAATTGATGTACAGGTGGATGTCCTTCTTCGAATCCTCCATCTGCAGGAACAGCATCTGCGCGATGACCAAGTTGGCGACCACGTCGTCGATCGGCGTCCCGATGAAGATGATCCGGTCCTTCAGCAGACGGGAGTAGATGTCCATCGACCGCTCGCCGCGGCCGGTGTTTTCAAGGACGATGGGAACGTAGTAGCTCACGGGAGGAAGGAAGTTGCTGAACGATCAAGCCTTCGGCTCGACGGTAGCGACCTTAGCCTTGGCGACGAGGAAATCAACCGCCTTGTCGAAAATGATCGACTGCTGCACCGAGCGGAGCTGCTCGCGGTCGTTCGCCAAAGTCTTGGCAAACTTGTCGGGCTTCTGGCCCGTGCGCATCGCTTCGCGGTAGAGAAATTCGTTCAGGTCGTCGTTCGTGACCTCGATCTTTTCCTGCTCCGCAATGCGGGCGAGGATCAGCTGGAGCTTCACGCGGTTGAAAGCGGCTTTCTTGGCGCCTTCGAAGAGTTCTTTCTTGTCCTTCTCGAACTGCTCCGCCGGCACGCCGCGGCGCATGTTCTCTTCGATGAACTGGCGGAGCACGCCCTGCGTCTCGCCCTCGACCATGGAATCCGGCACCGGGAAATCGACTGCGGCGGCCAACTGCTCCGTGACCTGCCGGCGCTGGGCCGAACGATTCTGGTATTCCTTTTGCGCCTTCAGGTTGTTGCGGACCTTGGCCTGCAGCCCGGCGAGGTCGTCGACCTGCTGCGTCTTGAAAAACTCGGCGTTCAATTCCGGCAACACGCGTTCGCGGATTTCCTGCACGTCGACAGCATAGACCGCCGACTTGCCGGCCAACGCGGGCGCCGCGGCAAACTCCGCCGGGAATTCGATCGTCACGTCTTTCTTGTCGCCCGGCTTCAGCCCGGCGAGCTGCTTGCCGAGACCGGGGATGACACCCTCATTGGTGCCTTCGACTTCTTCCCAGGTCTGCGGGACTTTGCCGTACAGCGCCTTGTCCGGCACGAGCTCGGCGATCGGCTGCTCGCCGACTTTGCCCTCGTAGGCCAGCTTCACGTAGTCGCCCTTTTGGGCCGGACGGTCGGCCGCCTTGAAGTCGGCCGCTTCGCCGCGGAGACCCTCGATCACCTTGGCAACTTCGTCGTCGCTGGCGTCGGTCGGGACAATCTCGGTGCTGAGATTCTGGTAATCCGGCAAAGCGAATTCGGGTCGCACATCGAGCGTGATCGTGACAGTGGCGGACGCCCCGGCTGCAATCGTGCCTTCCTCGACGTTCACGATGCTGATAACCTCGAGCTTCTGCTGCTCGAGCCCGCTGCGGTAGGCCTTGGCGACGACCTTCTGCTTGAACTCTTCCGCGATTTCCTTGGCGAAACGCTTCGCAATCATCGCGGTCGGCGCCTTGCCGGGACGGAATCCCGGGATCCGGGCCATTTTGGCGATCTCCCCGACCACCGCCAGGTGCTCGGCGTCGACTTCGCTCGCGTCGAGCGTGACGACGAGGCTCTTGCGGGTGGCGGAGACGTTATTCAGTTGGACGTTCACAGCGGATTCGAGGACGGGTTTTGTGTTGAAAGAATTGTCCAAGCTAGGCCGGGCGGGGTGTCGGTCAATGACGGATTCTGCAACGGCCGACCGCCGCGTCGGCGCCCCGAATCAGGGAAACGCGGGCCGTCGTCTGCGCGCTTGCGCCGCTCCGGCGCGCGCCGTTTCGTCGCCGCCATGCCGTGCCTCTCTGCCCTGCTTGCCGAGCACCGCTCGCTTCTGGTGCTCGATGCCGCCTCCACCCGCATCCAGGTCGGCTGGCTGCGCACCGGCGAACCGGCGCAGTGGATCGAGCTGGACGACGAGGCCAACGTCGCGGTCTTCCGCGCCGTCGAGCGCCTGCCCGGCCTCCAACTCGACAGCGTCGGCGCCTTCGTCTTTTGCGAAGGCCCCGGGTCCATTCTCGGGATCCGGACCGTGGCGATGGCGCTCCGCACTTGGACCTTGCTCGCACCCCGCGCAGTTTACCACTACTGCAGCCTCGCCCTCGTGGCCCACGCGTCGGACCGGCCCGACCTGAACGTGATCGCCGATGCCCGCCGCGACACGTGGCACGTTTTCAATCGGGCCGATGGCCTGCGCCGGCTTCCCCCCGGCGAACTCCGCGGTGCCCTCGTTACCCCGGCGGGTTTCCGGTCCTGGTCGCCCCTGCCTCCCGAAACCGGCACCACTCCCTACGCGGTCGGGCCGCTCCTTGAAGCCACTGCCGCGGCCGAACTGTTTTCGCGCACCGAAGCCGCCGACGCTTTTCTTCACGAAGAACCGAGCTACGCCACGTGGACGCCGCAGATTCACCGCGCGCCGGCGTTTTGAATCCCCGCCGCCGCTCGCGCCGTTTCGTGGGCCTCCGCGGGTAAACATTTGAAACTGCGGACCGCCCCCGCCGTCATTGCCGCCGATGAACCCCTCTCTGGCTCCGCGGGATGCCTGGACTCCTTTGCCCGCGACCGAATGGAACGCCGCCGCCGCCCGCCATCTCCTGCGTCGCACCGGCTGGTCCGCCCGCCCGGGCGACGTCGATCGGGCCGTGGCGGACGGCCTCGCCGCCACGCTGGCCCGCCTTTTTCCGGAAGTCATTCCCGCCTGGTCCAAGCCCCGCCTCGTCTCGCGCTATGAAACCATCGCGCCGGAAATGCAGCGCAACGCCGCCAAGGGACCGACGGAAGACCGCCAGCGCGCCCAACGCGAACTGCAAGACCGCGCCCGCGTCGGCCTGCAGGAATTGAGCCTGCGTTGGCTCGAGTACGCCGCCCGCCCCGACACTGCGGCCATCGCGAAATGGGTGCTGTTTCTCAGCGACGTTTACGTCATCTCGGCGGAAAAAGTCCGCAATCCCGCCGTCGTCCACCGCCATTTCGAGATCCTCGCCGAGCACGGTTTCGGTCCCGCGCCCGCTCTCGCCAAAGCCGTTTCCCGCTCCCCGGCGATGGTGATCTACCTCGACCTCGCCCAAAGCCAGCTCAAGGCCCCCAACGAAAACTTCGCGCGCGAACTCTTCGAACTCTTCGTCCTCGGCGAGGGCAACTACACCGAGGCCGACATCAAGGAAGCCGCCCGCGCCTTCACCGGCTACCGCGTGCGGCCCGAAGGCGGCTTCCGCTTCGACGACCGCCAGCACGACAAATCCGTCAAGACCGTCTTCGGCGCCTCCGGCCCGTTCTCCGGCGACGACGTCGTCGATCTTGCCTTCCGTCAACCCGCCGCCGCCGTCTACCTCCCGCGCGAGCTCGCCAAAACCTATCTCTGCGAAACGCCGCTGCCGGCCGACCATCTGGCCGCCCTCGGCGACGCCTGGCGCGCCGACGGCCTCGACCTCCGCGCCCTGCAACGCCGCTTCTTCGGCAGCCGGCTCTTCTTCGCCCCCGAATACCGCGGCAACATGATCAAGAGTCCCCTGCAATTCCTGCTCGGGCTCGTGCAGGACTGGTCCCTCGACGTCGCGCCCTTGCCCCGGCTCACACTCACCCCGCTGCGCCAGATGGGCCAGATTCCCTTCCAGCCGCCCAACGTCCGCGGCTGGGTCGGCGGCCGGCAGTGGATCAACTCCGCCACCCTCGCCGCCCGCCGCCAACTCGCGGAAATGCTCTTCGCGCCGCTCGACGAGAATTCCCTCAACGCCGACGAACTCCTCGATCTCGTCGCCGCCCGCACCAACGGCCCGGTGCACTTCACCGTGCCCGACGAGGCCTTCGCCCGCTTCCGCGCCCTCGCGCCCGGCGATGCCGTCGCCGCCCTCGCCGCCGACCTCCTGCCCGGTCCGGTCGCCCCCGCCGCCGTGTCACAGCTTTCCCAATACGTCGCCGCCGGCGGCGCCGATCCCGCCCAGCGCCTGCGTCGCCTCCGCCGCGCCGCCGTCACCCTGACCCAATCCCCCGCCTGCCAGCTCTGCTGAACCGATGAACTCGCCCCACGCTTCCGGTCTCCCGTCCACCCGCCGCGACTTCCTCGGCCGCTCCGCCAAGGGCATCGGCCTCCTCGCCTTCAGCGGTTTCGCCCCCGCGTTTCTGGTCCGCTCCACTCTCGGCGCCCCCGCACCGGAGACCGACCGGCGCATTCTTGTCGTGATCCAACTCGCCGGCGGCAACGACGGCCTCAACACCCTCGTACCCTTCGAGGATGCCAACTACTACCGGCTCCGGCCCACGCTCGCCCTCGCCAAGGACAAGGTCCTCCGCGTCGGCGACACCCACGGCCTGCACCCGGCCTGCACCGGGCTCCATCGGCTGCTGCAGGACGGCAAACTCGCCGTCGTCCAGAACGTCGGCTACCCCAATCCCAACCGCAGCCATTTCCGCTCCACCGAGATCTGGGAAACCGCCAGCGCCAGCGACGACTTCGCCCCCACCGGTTGGGTCGGCCGTTTTCTCGACCACTCCTGCGCCGGCCAACCCGCAGATTCCCACGATCCCCTCGCCATCCATCTGACCGGCACCGGCGTGCCGCAGTCCTTCATGGGCGAGAAACCGCACGCCGTTTTCGGCCTGGGCGGCGGCCTCGGCAATCGTCGCGAAACCGACGAAAACCGCCGCCTTCTCGAAGCCATGACCGGCGACGCCCCCGCCGATCCTTCCGGCAACGCGTCCTTCCTCAGCCAAACGCTGATGGACACCTTGGTTACCGAAAAGAAAGTGCAGCGCTTCATCGCCGACTACCGGCCCGCCAACCCCTACCCCGCTTCCACGTTCGCCGTCTCCTTGCGCAGTATCGCTGCCCTGATCGCCGCCCGGCTGCCCACCCGCGTCTACTACGTCACCCTCAGCGGTTTCGATACCCACAGCGGCCAAGGCCCCGCCCATGCCAATTTGCTCACCCAACTTTCCGACGGTCTGGCCGCCTTCCAAAAAGACCTGGAGGCGCTCCGCCTGTCCGATCAGGTCCTCACGATGACGTTTTCCGAATTTGGCCGGCGCCCGAGCGAAAACGAGAGCCGCGGCACCGACCACGGCACCGCCGCCCCTCTGTTTGTCATGGGCGCAAACGTCAAAGCCGGCCTCCACGGCTCCGCCCCGAAGCTCGACCTCCAGCGCAACCAAGACCTCACGTTTTCGACCGATTTCCGCCAAGTCTACGCCACCGCCCTGACGAACTGGCTTCAATGCCCGCCCACCGACGTCATTTCCGGAAAATTCGCGCCCTTGAATTTTGTTTAAGCGCCTCAAGGCCAGAAAATTAAAACTTACGTAAATTCCGTAGGGTGTTCACCCTAGAATCGAATTGAAGTTTCTGCCATTCCGGCCGATAGCGTTGGTCTGCCGGCATGTCTTTTTCCTCCCCTTTCTCCGCCGCCCGTCTCCTGCGCCACTTGGCGCTAGGTGCTTTCGCGCTCGCAGCCGCGACCGCCGCCCGGGGCCAATTCACCTATTCCGAAGACTTCAAGAATTCGACAGCCGCCGGCTGGGTCCTCAACCCCGCCGGTAACTCCACCCCCAACGCGATTCTGACGTCCGGCGCCGCCACTCGCACCGGCGACCCGGAAACCGGCGGCATCATCGACCCCTCAGGCTCCGGTTGGCTGCGCCTCACGAACAACACAACGAACACCCACAACGCCGTCTACTTCGACACCCCCGTCCCCTCCGCCGGCAACAGCGTCAACATCCAGTTCGGCGTCAACCTCTGGGGCGGCAACAATTTCGCCGGCACTGGCGCCGACGGCCTTACTTTCTTCCTCTACGACGCCAGCAAAACTTTCGCGGTCGGTGCCGACGGCGGCTCTCTCGGCTACGCACAGAAAACCGGCGTCGACGGCCTCAACGGCGGCTTCGTCTCCGTCGCCCTCGACGCCTACGGCAATTTCTCCGTCGCCGCCGAAGGCCGCTCCGGCGGGACCAACACGCTGCAATACAACAGCGTCGCCGTCCGCGGTCCCGGCCAAGACCAAACCGGTTACGATTACCTCGCCGGCACCGCCGGCCGCGCCGCCGCCAATACCACCGGCACCACCGATCCCGGTCTGCCCTACGTGATGGCGTTTCCCACCGCCACCGGCCGCCCGAACCAAAGCACCCAATACCGCAACGTCTCCGTCACCCTTGACGAGGCCAGCCAGCTCGCCGTCAGCATGCAATTCGGCGAAGACGGCCTTTGGTACAATCTCCTCAACGTCGACCTCAGCTCCTTCGTTCGCCCCGAACAATTGAAGATGGGTTTCAGCGCCGGCACCGGCTCCGGCACGTTGATCACCGAAGTCGGCGGCCTGCTCCAAATCCAAGCCACCGCCGGCAGCGGCAATTTCGTCTGGGACAACCGGAACGGCCCCGGCGACAGCGGCGGCGGCAATAGCGTCTGGGGTACCGGCGCGACCGATCCCCTCAACTGGGTCGGCCAGACCAACCCGACCCTGAAATCCAACGTCATCTTCAACAGCACCTACATCAGCTCCGCCCAGGCCATCGATGTCGCCGGCAGCGACAAGGTGATCACCAATCTCTATTTCTCCGGCGCCAACGGCTACTCCCTCACCACTTCCGAAGCCCGCAAACTCATCTTCGATTCCGTCACGCTCGGCGGCCTCACCTCGATCAGTTTGACCAATGAAGCCGGCGGCAACGCCAGCCACTCCATCGGCCTCGACGTCCAGATGAACCGGACGCTCGACATCAACAACAACATCGCCCCGACCTTCACGATCGGCGGCAACATCGACACCGGCGGCAACACCCTCGGCCTCAAGGGCACCGGCACCACCGTCCTCTCGGGCGCCATCTCCGGCACCGGTAATCTCGTCAAAAGCGATTCCGGCACCACCCGCCTCTCCGGCGCCGGCGCCAACACCTACACCGGCACCACCACCGTCAACGGCGGCACCCTCGAAATCAGCAAAGCCACCGCCCTCGGCTCCACCGCCGCCGGCACCACTGTCAACAGCGGCGGCACCCTCGCCCTCGCCGGCTCCGGCACCACCTTCGCCGCCGAAAACCTCACCCTCAGCGGCACCGGCGCCGCCGGCACCGGCGCCCTCCTCAACACCTCCGGCGCCAATGTCTGGACCGGCACCGTTGCCCTCGGAGCCGCCGGCGCCAATTCCGTCGGGGTCGACGGCGGCAGCCTCAACATTTCCGGCGTCATCAGCGGCGCCGCCGGCCGCGATCTCGTCAAATCCGGCACCGGCACCCTCACCCTCTCCGGCGTCAACACCTACGCCGGCAACACCACCGTCAACGCCGGCACCGTCGCGATCGCCGCCGACTCCGGCCTCGGCGCGACCTCCGGCACGCTCACCCTCGACGGCGGCACCCTCCAGACCACCTCCTCGTTCACCCTGGCCAACACCCGCGGCGTCACCCTCGGCGCCGCCGGCGGCACGGTGAACACGGACAGCGGCACGACCCTCACCTACAACGGCGTCGCTTCCGGCTCCGGCAATCTCACGAAATCCGGCACTGGCACCCTCACCCTCGGCGGCGCCAACACCTACACCGGTGCCACCAACATCGACGCCGGCACCCTCCGCCTGGCCGCCAACAACGTCCTCGCCGATACCACCGCCGTCACGGTCGCCGGCGGCGCCACCTTCGACGTCAACAGCCGCACCGACACCATCGGCTCCCTCGCCGGCGCCGGCGGCGTCTCGCTCGCCGGCGGCTCCCTCACGGTCGGCGCCAACAACGCCAACACCACGTTCTCCGGCGCCGCCTCCGGCACCGGCAATATCCTCAAAACGGGCAACGGCACCACGACGTTCTCCGGCACCAACACCTTCGCCGGCAACCTCCAGGTCAACCAAGGCACCGTCGCCCTCGGCGCCGACAACGTCTTCGCCTCCAACCTCGTCCTCAACGGCGGCACCTTCGCCACCAACGGCTACAGCGATACCTTCGGCAGCCTTTCGCTCCTCGCCTCCTCCGCCATCAACTTCAACTCGATGGGCGGCCTCCTCGGCCTCGGCACCGGCTCCTACACCGCCGGCTCCCTCACCATCGACAACTGGGCCGGCAGCCCGACCGGCGGCGGCGCCAGCCGCCTGCTCGTCAACTCGCTGACCGCCTTCGACACCACCTTCCTCAGCAATATCACCTTCTCCGGCTACGGCGCCGGCGCCCAGATCGTCAACGTCGGCGGCCTCTTCGAAATCGTCCCCATCACCGGCGCCGCCTACACGTGGGGCGTCGACGCCGGCGGCACCTGGACCGGCAACAACTGGAACGGCGGCGTCACCAACCCCGGCGGCCTCGGCACGACGACCGTCTTCGGCAGCGCCATCACCGCCGACCGCACCGTCACCCTCGATGCCAACCGCACCGCCGGTTACCTCGTCTTCAACGACAACAACAAGTACACGATTTCCCCCTCCGCCTCGGAACGCATCACGATGGATGTCTCCGCCGGCAACGCCACCATCTCCCTCAGCAACACCGGTTCCGCCACGATCTCCGCCGGCCTCACGCTGAACGACGGTCTCACGATCAACCAGAACTCCGCTGGCACGCTGACCCTCGACGCCGCCAACGCCATCACCGGCACCAACCGCAATGTCACCGTCGGCGGCTCCGGCAACACCGTCATCTCCGGCACCATCACCACCGGCACCGGCAATCTCACGATGAACGGCACCGGCGTCCTCACCCTCGGCGCCGACAACACCTACACCGGCAAGACGATCATCAACGCCGGCACCGTCTCCATCTCCAACGCCAACCAACTCGGCGATGCCCCCGGTGCCGCCGTCGCCGACCAGATCACCCTCAACGGCGGCACCCTCCGCTCCGCCGGTTCCGCCGTGGCCTTCGCCGCCGACAACCGCGGCTTCACCCTCGGCACCGCCGGCGGCACCTTCGAGACCGTCACCGATCTCTCGATCGCCAACGTCATCGCCGGCTCCGGCAACCTCACCAAAACCGGCTCCGGCAACCTCACCCTCGGCGCCGCCAACACCTACACCGGCGCCACCAACGTCAACGCCGGCACCGTCGTCTACAACGGCGCCAACCGTATCTCCGATTCCTCCGCCGTCACGATCGCCTCCGGCGCCGCCATCGATCTTGTCCAATTCTCCGACACCATCGGCTCCCTCGCCGGCGCCGGCAACGTCAACGCCACCGGCACCGGCGCCCTCGCCCTCACCTTCGGCGGCCTCAACACCGCCACCACCTTTTCCGGCAACATCACCGACGGCGCCGCCGCCACCCTCAGTCTCGTCAAGACCGGCTCCGGCACCACCGTCCTCTCGGGCGCCGGCGCCAACACCTTCGACGGCACCGTCACCATCAACTCCGGCGGCGCCCTCAATATCCAGAAGGCCACCGCCCTCGGCTCGACCGCCGGCGGCACCACCGTCAATTCCGGCGGCGCCCTCGAGATCCAGGGCGGCATCACTGTCGCCGGTGAAGCCCTCACGCTCTCCGGCACCGGCGTTTCCACCGGCGGCGCCCTCCGCAACGTCTCCGGCGACAACACCCTCACCGGCGCCGTCACGCTCGCCGGCGCGACCACCATCACGAGCGTCGCCGACACGCTGACGCTTGCCACCGGCGGCATCACCGCCACCAACCAGAACCTCACCGTCAACGGCGCCGGCAACACCACTGTCTCCGGTGCCATCACCACCGGCTCCGGCACCCTCACCAAGGCCGGCAACGGCACCCTCACCCTCTCCGGCGCCAACACCTACACCGGCGCCACCGCCGTCAACGCCGGCACCGTCGTTGTCCAAAACGCCGCCGGCCTCGGCACCGCCGCCGCCGGCACCACCGTCGCCAGCGGCGCCACCCTCTCCCTCGGCGGTTCCTCCTTCACCAGCAACGAAGGCCTCACCGTCGGCGGCAGCGGCGTCGGCGGCCTCGGCGCCCTCCGCAACACCGCCGCCGATCACACCCTCTCCGGCAACATCGCCCTCACCGCCGAAACCACCGTCGGCGTCGCCGCCGGCACCACCCTCACCGCCTCCGGCGCCATCTCCGGCGGCTTCGGCCTCACCAAGGGTGGCAACGCCACGACCGAGACCGGCACCCTCGTCCTCTCCGCCGCCAACTCCTACACCGGCACCACCGCCGTCAATGCCGGCACTCTCCTCGTTTCCGGCAGCGGCACCCTCGGCTCCACCGCCAACCCGACCACCATCGCGAGCGGCGCGACCTTGGCCTTCAGCAACCTCGGCGGTACCAGCGCCGAAAACATCACCGCCAACGGCGCCGGCGTCGGCGGCCTCGGCGCCATCCAGAGTCTCGCCGGCACCAACACCCTTGCCGGCAACATCACCACCAACAGCGATACCGTCATCGGCGTCGCCGCCGGCACCCTCGTCAGCTCCGGCAACATCACCGGCAACTTCTCCGTCATCAAATCCGGCGCCGGCAACCTGACGCTCTCCGGCTCCGCCAACGCCTACACCGGCAACACCACCGTCCGCAACGGCACCCTCGCCGTCACCGGCAACGCCCCCGTCGCCGCCAACGGCGCCCTCGGCAATTCCGGCTCCACCGTGCAGATCGGCGACAGCGGCACCGCCGCCGCCGACAACCTCGGTTTCCTCATCGGCAACACCGCCGGCGGCGTCACCGTCGGCCGCGCCCTCAGCGTCACCAACGCCAACTCGTCCGGCACCTCCACCCTCGGCGGCACCAACACCTCCGGCACCAATACCTTCGCCGGCAACATCGGCCTCGCCCGCGACACCAATCTCACCTCCGCGACCGGCGGCACCGTCGTCTTCTCCGGCGACCTCACCGGCAGCGGCGCCCTCACCGCCAACGGCACCGGCACCGTCGTCCTCAGCGGGAGCAACTCCCTCTCCGGTTCCGCCACCGTCAATTCCGGCGCCACCCTCGTCGCCGCCAACAGCAACGCCCTCGGCACCACCGCCGCCGGCACCACCGTCAACTCCGGCGGCACCCTCGGCCTCCAGGGCGGCATCGCCCTTCCCGTCGCCGAAACGCTCGCCCTCGCCGGCACCGGCGTCAGCGGCAACGGCGCCCTCCGCAATCTCTCCGGCGACAACACCGTCGCCGGCCCCGTCACGCTCACGGCCGATACCACCATCGGCGCCGCCGCCGGCACCCTCGTGCTCTCCGGCGCCCTCGGCGAATCCGGCGGCAGCCGCAATCTCGCGACCACCGGCGCCGGCAATCTCACCCTCACCGCCGCCTCCGGCCTCACCGGCGCCGTCACCATCGGCGGCACCGGCACCACCACCCTCGCCAATTCCGGCGGCCAAGTCTTCGGCTCCGTCTCCGGCATCACGATCAACACCGGCGCCACCCTCGCCCTCGGCGCCGCCAACCAGATCAACGACAACGCCAACCTCACTCTCTCCGGCGGCACCCTCAACGTCGGCAGCTTCAACGAGTCGATGCGGCAACTCTCCCAGACCACGGGCTCCGCCATCGACTATCTCAACGACGGCTCCGTCCTCCGCTTCAACGGCGTCAACGGCTCCGTCAGCGGTCTCGGCACCGTCACCGGCACGATGTCGATCAACAATTGGGCCGGCTCCCTCGACGGCGGCGGCACCGAACAACTCGTCGTTTACAGCACCTCCGGCGCCCCGACCGTCACCAACATCACCTTCACCGACTGGGGCTCCGCCACCACCGTCGCCCGCGGCGACCTCGGCGCCGGCTTCTACGAAATCGTCCCGCTGATTTCCGGCACCTACTGGGATGTCAACGGCAACGGCAATTGGGCCGCCGCCAACTGGGCCAACAATTCGACCGCTTCCGGCGTCACCATCGCCAACGCGAGCAACACCATCGCGATCCTCGGCGACACCGTCTCGTCCGTGAGTCCGACCGTCTTCGCCGGCCTGACGTCCGACCCGACCATCAACGTCAATGCCACCAGCACCGTCGGAAAGCTGATCTTCGAAAACTCCAACAACCGGAACTACACGATCAACGGCGCCAACCGCCTCGATTTCAACGTCACCAGCGGCCAGGCCCAGATCATCGTCAACGACAACGGCTCCCACTCGATTTCCACCACCGTGACCAGCCGGGTGAACGACACGCTGCTCATCACGAACAACTCCGACGCCGCCGTCGGTCTCGACATCAACACCGGCCTGCAACTGCGGAACAACAACAACGACCTCATCGTCAACGGCACCGGCACCACCCGTATCGACGGCGCCATCACCATCAACGGCACCACCGGCAACGACCTGCTCAAGACCGGCTCCGGCAACCTCATCCTCTCCAACACCGGCAACGCCTACACCGGCACCACCACCGTCCGCAACGGCACCCTCATCCTCGAAGGCAACGCCGCCTCCGGCAGCAACGGCACCCTCGGCAACGCCGCCTCCGCCGTCATCGTCAACGACGCCTCCACCACCGGCTCGATGAACACCGCGCTGCTCATCGGTGCCACCGGCGTCTCCGTCAACCGCAGCATCACCGTCGGCGCCCAGGGCGCCACCACCACCCTCGGCGGCAACATCGCCTCCGGCACCGGCACCTTCACCGGCGCGATCTCCCTCGCCAAAAACGTCGACCTCACCGCCGCCGGCACCTCCGCCATCACCTTCTCCGGCGCCCTCACCGACGGCGCCGCCTCCGCCAACGTCACCAAGACCGGCGCCGGCACCGTGATTCTTTCCAACACCGGCAACGCCTACGACGGCACCACCGCCATCACCGCCGGCACTCTCCGCCTCGGCGCCGCCAACGTCGTCCCCAACGGCTCCGCCGTCACCGTCTCCACCGGCGCCACCTTCGATCTCAACGGCTTCTCCGAGACCATCGGCTCCCTCGCCGGCTCCGGCAATGTCACCGGCACTTCCGGTACCATCACTCTGAATACGGGCGGCAACAACGCCTCCACCTTGTTCTCCGGCATCGTCTCCGACAGCGCCGGCACCCTCTCCCTCACCAAGTCCGGCACCGGCACGATGACCCTCACCGGCGCCAACACCTACGACGGCGCCACCTCCGTCGCCGCCGGCACTCTCGTCGCCGCCAACAACACCGCCCTCGGCTCCGCTACCGGCGCGACCTCCGTCACCGCCGGCGCCACCCTCGCCTTCCAGGGCGGCATCACCGTCACCGGCGAGACGCTGACGCTGAACACCAACAACAGCGCCCCCTCCACCGCCGCCCTCGCCAACCTCTCCGGCACCAACGTCTCCACCGGCGCCGTCACGCTCACCGCCGCCACCGCCAACGATGCCGTCCGCGTCGATGTCGCCGGCGGCTCGCAACTCACGCTCTCCGGCGCCATCGGCCAGGGCGCCAACGCCGCCGTCCTCGCCAAATCCGGCACCGGCACCCTCGTCCTCTCCGGCGCCAACACCTACACCGGCCTCACCAACGTCACCGCCGGCACCCTCGTCGTCGCCAACAACGCCGCCCTCGGCGCCTCCTCCGGCGACACCTCCGTCCAGATCGGCGCCACCCTCGGTATCCAGAACAATGTGACGGTCGCCTCCGGCGAAACCTACACCCTCTACGGCACCATCGCGCCGCCGGCCGCCCCCAGCATCAAGAACATCGCCGACACCAACACCCTCGCCGGCAACATCCAGCTCAGCGGCGGCATCGGCACCGGCGTCGCCATCGACTCCAACACCGGCTCCCTCACCCTCAACGGTGCCATCTCCCAGGCCGGCAGCCCCAACTACGTCGTCAAGACCGGCTCCGCCGACCTCACCCTCGGCGGCGCCGCCGGCAACACCTTCACCGGCGGCTTCACCGTCAACGACGGCCGCGTCCTCGCCGCCAAATCCGCTGGCGACGCCACCGGCGCCGGCAACGTCAATATCGGCGACGGCATCGGCGCCCCCGCCTCCGCCATCCTCCAGCTCAACGCCTCCAACCAGATCAACAACAGTTCCGCCGTTTCGATCCAGACCGACGGTCGCCTCGATCTCCAATCCTTCAACGACTCGGTCGGCGCCGTGACCATGGCCGGCGGAAATATCCAGGGCACCGGCACCCTCACCCTCGGCAACAACTTCACGTTCAACGGTGTCGGCACCGCCACCGCCGCCGTCTCCGCCAACCTCGACCTCGGCACCACCGGCACCCGCGTCATCCAGGTCGGCAACAACGGCGTCAACGGCGACACCGATCTCACGATCTCCGGCGCCATCGGCGGCGGCACCGCCTCCTTCAACAAGACCGACCTCGGCACCCTCGAACTCGCCGGCACCGCCGCCAACACCTTCTCCGGTTCCTTCCAGGTCAGCGACGGCGCCGTCAACCTCAACAAAACCGCCGGCGTCAACGCCACCGGCACGGGCAACATCAGCGTCGGCGACGGCGTCGGCGCCGCCAACACCGCCAGCCTCAATCTTCTCGCGGCCAACCAGATCAACGACGGCTCCCGCGTCACCGTCTACGGCGACGGCAAATTCAACGTCAACGGCCTCACCGAAACCATCGGCTCCTTCGCCGGCACCGGCACCATCGACACCGGCGCGGGCGGCACGCTCATCGCCGGCGGCGACAACACCAGCACCACGTTCGGCGGCACGCTCGCCGGCACCGGCGTGATCGAGAAAACCGGCTCCGGCGACCTCACGTTCAACACGAGCATGAGCTACGCCGGCGAACTGAAGCTCAGCGGCGGCGAAATCACCCTCGCCGGCATCAACCTCACCGTCGGCACCCTCCGCATCACCGGCAACACGATCCTCGATTTCGGCAACAGCGCCGGCTCCGTCCTCACCGCCACCCACGTCATCGTCGAACCCGGCGCGACCCTCACGATCAACAACTGGGTCCACATGCAGGATTACTTCTACGCCACCGGCTCGTTCACCGGCGTCAGCTCCGCGGCCTTCGACACCCGCGGCACGTCCCCGCAGAACCAAATCATTTTCACCGGCAACCTCCCCGACCACACCGTCTGGCAGTCCTGGGACAAACAGATCACGCCCGCCCCGGAGCCCTCGACCTACGGCGCGATGATGATCGCCGGCGCCCTCGGCCTCCTCGGCTACCGCCGCTGGCGCGCCGCCCGCCCCGCCGGCAAAAAGTAAGTCAGCGACCCTCGGGCTGCCCGATCACCTCGAAGGTTCGGGCTTTCAGCTTTAAGCTTTGAGCTTTAAGCCGCGCTCCCCGGCGCTCAGGGCGCCGGCGCCCGTACTTCCGTCCGCCCGGCGCACCGCGCCAGCATCACCGCGATCGCGTCGACGTCGTCGCGCGCCGTGCGCCCCGGCGGCACCACGTGGCGGTTGAGCAGGATCGCGAACGCCAGGTTCTCCCCGGCCGCCGTCGTCACGTATCCGGACAATGAATTCGCCCAGCGCAACGTGCCCGTCTTCGCCCGCACATTGCCCTGCGCCTCCGTCCCGCGCATCCGCCGCCGCAGCGAGCCGTCCACTCCCGCCACCGGCAGCGATTCCCGGAACGCCGCCGCCGCCCGGTGTTTCGCCATCGCGACCAGCAGGCCGGCCGTCGCCCGCGCCGTCGTCAGGTTGTTGCGCGACAACCCCGAGCCTTCCTCGAAACGCACGTCTTCCGGCGGCAATCCCAGCGCCACCGTGAACCGGCGCAATTCCCCGACCCCGAGCTGCTCCGACGTCCGCCACGCCGGCGCGTCCGCCGGCCGTGCCGCCTCGCCGACATACGCAAACAGCAGATCCGTTTCCATGTTCTGCGACGGCTTCATCAGCCCGACCACGAGGTCCCGCATCGTCGGCGATTTGATTTCCCCCAACTTGAACGCGTTCGCCGTCACCGGCGACGGCGCCGGCCAGGTCACCGCCCGCGCCTCGCCCGCCACCGTGATTCCCGCGCGCGCCAAAGCCGCTTTCAAAGCCCGCGCAAACCAACGCGCCGGCACCGGCACCGACACTTCCTCCGCCACCGGCGCCGTGCCCAGCGGGATTTCGCCGAACACCCGCACCGTCTCCTCGCCGATCAACCGCATCACTTCGAATCGCCGCGTCGTCCCCGCCGCCGTCGTCACCGCCCGATTGTCCAGCCGGAGCCCAGACTCCGGCTGCACCAGAGTCACGACCGCCGGCTGCCCTACCGCCGCCCCCGGCGCCAATTTCACATCGACGTAATTTTCTTCGACCGAAACGGCCGACACTTCCGCGCCGTAATAGTAAGTGAGATCGTCCGCCGTCCAGCCCGAGCCCTGCGCCGGCCCGCGAAAATAAGTCGCATCCGCCACCAGGTCGCCGTCGATCCGCTTCACCCCTGCCTGCTGCAGCACCGCCACAAAGGGCGCGAAAATACTTTCGAAGCGGTCGCGCTGCGGCCCCGATTTCCAACCCGGGTCCCCGCGCCCGGCAACGATCACGTCGCCCGCAATCCGCCCCGCCGCGTCTGGCGCCGCCGTCGCCAGAATCGGCGTCGTGATCCGGTAGTCGGCGCCCAGCCGGTCCAACGCCAGCGCCCCGGCGTAAAGTTTGGCGTTCGATGCCGGGCTCAGCAGCTGGTCCGCCCCGCGCTCGTAAACCACCGCGCCCGTGTCGAGCGACACCACCTTCACACCCCAGAGCGAACGCGCGTACCGCGGATGCCCCGTGTGCGCCGCCAATTGCCGCTGCAGCTCCGCGACCGTGGCCGCCCCGCGCGCCGGCACCACCGGCAACGCCCGGTCCCAGAAGTCGCCGATCCCGCGCAAATGCCGCAGGTGATCTTCCGGCGCAGTGCCCGCAAAGCCAAGGACGTCGAGCCGGCCGCGCGTGAAACTGCTCCGCAGCTTCAGCCCGTGGTTCCATTCCTGCGCCTCGAAGGTCCGCGTCCCGCCCAGCTTCGCCAACAGGTAGTCCGCCGTCTCCGTCGTGCTCGCATAGCCCTCCGGCACCTGCTCGCTGTGCGTCAGCACAAACCGTTTTTTCCCTTCCGCCGCTGCCTCCGCAAAACGCAAAAAGCCCGCCATCAGCGCCGGATCGACCTGCTTCGCCGCCGCGTCGCCCGCGTAGCCGCAATAGATCGAATCCGCCATCACGAGCGTGCCGATCCGCTCGAAATCCGCCGGCTCCCGCAGCAACGCCCGCACCCCGCCGAAGCCCGCGCTGAAGGCCGACACCGTCAGCGGCCCGTACTTCCATTCGCCGCCCGGCGCCTCCGCCCGGATCGCCGCCGCCGTTTCCTCGAGCAACCGCGCCAGCCGGCCCGGCTCCGCGAAGAAATCGGCATACACCTTCGACAGGCCGGGCAGCGTCACCGTAATCAGGATACCGGGCGACCCGCTGCCCGCGAAGGCCGCCGCCGTCGTCTCCGGCGCCCCGTGCAGGTGCAGCCACACCGGCACCTCGGGCCCGCGCTCGCGCCACGCCGCCGGCAGGGTCACGACCGCCGGGCCGGCCCGGAGTTGCCGCGCGGCCGTCTCCGCCGCCTGGGCCCCGGCCGCGACGAGCATCGCGACCGCCAGCATCAATCCCGCCCGCCACCGTGAAATTCTCGTCCGCATCTCCGGGCCCTACACGCGAACCCCGGGAAATCCAATGTCCAAGTCGTCGCCGCCGCCAATGTCCGCCGTAGGGGCGCGCCTCGTGCGCGCCCGAGGACACGGACCAGCCGCGCCCCCTCCCGACCCTGCGCCGATCCGCACTATCTCCTCGCCAAGGCTCCCGCCATTTCACTCGATCCCCTCCACCCCATGAACGGCTACTTCAGCATCGGCGACTGGCTGGTTATCCTCGCCTACCTCGCCGGCATCGTCGCCCTCGGCGTCTGGTTCGGCAAAGACCAACGCAACACCCGCGACTACTTCCTCGGCAGCCGCAATATCCCGTGGTGGGGCATCGGCGTCTCCATCGTCGCCGCCGAAACCAGCGCGCTCACCATCATCGGCGTCCCCGCCATCGCCTACGGCGGCAACATCGTCTTCATCCAGATGATCATCGGCTACGTGATCGCCCGGATCATCTTGGCCGTCGTCATGGTGCCGCATTACCTCAGCGGCGAAATCTATTCCCCGTACCAGTTGCTCGAAACGCATCTCGGCCGCGGCCCCCGGCGCCTCGCCGGCGCGTTTTTCCTCTTCCTCGAAACCATGGCCGCCGGCGTGCGCGTCTTCGTCGCCTGCATTCCCATCCGCCTCATGCTCGGCGAACAGGTCTGCAGTCTCGGCGGGCTCGTCGATCCCATCCTCGGCGCCATTCTCATCTTCGTCGGCCTGTCCTTGGTTTACACCTACATCGGCGGCGTGAAGGCCGTGATCTGGACCGACGCCGTCCAGTTCGGTCTCTTCCTCGCCGGCGGCATTTTCGCCCTCCTCTACATCCCGACCTTGGTCGACGGCGGCTGGTCCGGCGCCATGGCCAAGGCCGGCGAAGCCGGGAAACTCGTCTGGCTCAACACCTCGTTCACCTTTTCCGCCCCCATCAATATCTGGATGGGCGTCATCGGCGGCACCGTCATGGTCCTTTCCACCCACGGCGCCGAACAGCTCATCGTCCAACGCGTGCTCGCCTGCAAAAACGTCGCCGACGGCCGCAAGGCCCTCGCCCTCAGCGCCGTCCTCATCTTTCCGCTCTTCCTCATCTTCCTCCTCGTGGGCGTATTGCTCTGGGTTTACTACCAAGGCCATCCGTTCCAGATCCCGCTCCCCGAAGGCCGCCCCGGCATCAAGTCCTTCGATTTCGTTTTCCCGATCTTTATGATGACGGAGGTGCCGCACATTTTGAAGGGCTTCCTCATCGTCGCGATTCTCTCCGCCGCCATGTCGTCGATCAGCTCGGCGATCACCTCGTTGGCCTCCGTTTCCACCATGGATTTCATCCGCCAAATGGTGAAAGGCAAAGACGAGGAGTACTTCCTCCGCTTCAGCAAGTACTCGACCGTCTTCTGGGCCGCCGTCCTCGTCGGCACCGCGTGGCTCACCCGCGAAGTGACCTTTGTCCTCAACGCCGCCTTCTCCCTCCGCGGCCTCACCAGCGGCGCCCTCCTCGGCGGCCTGATCCTCGCCCTCTTCGGCCGCGGCGTCGGACCGCGCGCGGCCATGATCGGCATGACGGCGTCGTTGCTCGTGATGAACGTGATCTACTGGCCCGCCAACATCCCCGCGACCAAGGAATGGTGGCTGCGCACCTTCGGCGGCGAGGTCTTCTGGCCCTGGTTCACCCTCATCGGCACCGTCGTGACCCTCGGCGTCGCCTGGCTCGCAAAGGTTGTCGCCCCGGAAAAACCGCGCCCGGCCGCCTGAGCGGATGCGGCCTCCGCCGCCGCGCTCAGCGGTACAGCAGAAACGGCTCCCGTAGCCGGGCGAATTCCGCCAGCCCCGCCTGCCACGCCGCGGCGATCTCGCCCACCGGCACACCGCTCACAAACGCGTCGCGCACCGTCGCCGTGCCCATCACCTTGTCGAAGTAGTCCGCGTGCAGCGCCAGTTTGCCGGGCACCAGCCGGTCGATCGTCCGCAAAATCGCCAACGTCGTTTCCACCGCGCGGAAGGCGGCGCGGTCCACGACATGGATCTGGCAACCGCCGCAACGCTCGCCGGCAAACTTGGAAAACGTCGGCGTGAACCACGTCTCGCGAAACGCCGCCCCCGCCAGCCCCAGCGCATTCAGTTCCCGCGCGAGCACATAGCCGTCGAGCCAAGGCGCCCCGAAAAACTCGAACGGCTTCGTCGTCCCGCGGCCCTCGGACAGATTCGTGCCTTCGAGCAGGACCTGACCCGGATACACCGTCGCGGTCGCGACCGTCGGCATGTTCGGCGACGGAATCACCCAAGGCGCGTCGGTCTCGTCGAACCACTGCGACCGGCTCCAGCCCGCCATCGGCACGACCGTCAGGTCCGCCGGCCGCGGCAGAAACTTGGCGTTGAACAATTGCGCCAGCTCGCCCGCCGTCAGGCCGTGCCGCAACGGCACCGGGTAAAGTCCGATGAACGAACTCTGCGCCGGATATTCCAGAATCGGCCCCTCCATCGTCGTGCCGCCGATCGGATTCGGCCGGTCCAGCACCACAAACGGGATCCCCGCCTCGGCCGCCGCCCGCATCGCGTACGCCATGGTCGCGATGTAGGTGTACACGCGGGTGCCCACATCCTGCAGATCGAAGACCATCGCCTCCACCGAGTGGATCATGTCGCGCTCCACCGTCTTGCCCGTGTGCTGCGTGTCGTAGTCGCGCATGTAGGCGTCGATGTTGGTCAGCATGTCCGGCGGCGGCTGCTGCGACTGGCCGTAAAGGCTGAACACCGGCAACCCCAGATGCGGATCGTGGAAAAACGGCACGTACTCGCCCGCCTGCGCGTTGCCGCGGACGCCGTGTTCCGGGCCGTAGAGCGCGACGAGATTGACGCCCGGCTCGCTCCGGAAGCGTTCGATGATGCTGCGGAAACGCCCGTCGACCCCGGTGGGATTCGTGATCAACCCGAGCCGTTTGCCCCGGATCAGCCCGGGAAACTGGGAAAAAAGCCGGTCGACCCCGAGTTGCATCGCGACAGCAGACACGAAAAAGCCGCGGCGCACAATGGCGCCGCGGCTGGGAGAAATCCGGCGGAGTCAGGGGCTCCGCCGCACGGGTGCAGTTAAGAGAGCTTGCTGGGGTCGGTGGATCGATCTCTCAACCCTCAACTTTCAACTCTCAACTGCCCGCTTCGGGCCTAGAACCGGCCTTCGACACCGGCGGTGATCGTCGTGCCTTGGATCAGGAAGGTCTCCAGCTGGTCGGCGAAGCCGCGGTAGTAGATCTGCGGTTCGTTGAACAGATTCGCCACGCCGAAGGTCAGGGTGACATTCGGACGGAGCTGGTAGCGCAGGTTCAGGTTCACGAGTTCGCGCGGCTTGAGGTACTGGTTGCGGGAAGGATTGGCGACGTTGTACGCGTTGCGGATGCTCTCGCTCGTGTAGTTGTAGGTCATCGACACGCCGAACTTCTTGTAATCCCAGGAGAACGAGGCGTTGCCCGTGCGCGGGATGAAGCCGTTGACCTGGGAATTCTTGAGGTAGGTGGTGCCGCCGAAGTCGCCGTGCGTGTTGATCACGGTGAAGTTGGCGTTGAAGCGCAGCGTGCGAAGCAGGCCCGGCAGGAACCGGAACTGCTGCTGGTAAGCGAACTCCCAACCCTGCGCGATCGCGGTGCCCGCGTTGATCGACTGCAGGATCTTGTAGCCTTCGTACTGGCCTTCGAAGCCGTTGTCCGCTCCGGCTTCCACGATGCCCGTTTCGCGGCCCGTGAGGATGAAGTCGTTGATCGTCTTGTGGAACCAGCCGACGCTGAAGCTGCCGGCCGGCTCGAAGTAGTATTCGAAGCCGAAATCCCAATTCTTCGCTTTCTGCGGGAGCAGCGCGGGATTGCCGAGCGACACCGTCTGGTTCGTGTCGTTGAACGAGAACGACGGCAGCGCGTTGGCCAGGGAAGGACGGCCGAAGCTCGTGGTCCACGCCCCGCGGAACTTCAGGTTCGGGGTCAGATCGCGCCAGAGATGGATGCTGGGGAAGTTCTGGCCGTACTTGCCGACATTCTCGTAGGCGGTCGCAAAGTCGCGGGCCGCGGAGCCGATCGGATCGGCCAATTGCTGCGCCGCGGTGCTCAGCACGCGGGAACGGATGCGGGCCAGCCCCGTCGTCTCCGTCACCTCGCGGCGGATACCGCCGAGGAAGCCGTTGCGGCCGATGCGGCCCTGCGTCATCACGTAGTAGCCGGTGATGAGTTCGTTGGTCTTGCTGCCGGAGCTGAGGCGTTGGGTCTCGCGGAA
>JACCDS010999427.1_pt1 | contig 66344 bp, 58 predicted proteins | sample 7446441 | NCBI WGS metagenome assembly JACCDS01 (sample SAMN15323445, study PRJNA562643) | freshwater metagenome | isolation source: river surface water | place: USA:Blue River Watershed | collected 2017-08-17
ACATCGCATCGCTCAACCGCCAGCCATCATCGTGCTGCGTACTCATCGCCCTGTCCTCCGAACAGAGAATCCCGTTCGTTGGACAAGCAAAAAAACATTTATTTCAACCTACCGAGACAGGCTCTAACGCCAGAATTCTTGGCTACCACGTCAGTTCCGGTACCGCATTCCTCGACTTGCACTGTCTTGAAGACAAATTTTTCGGAGTTCTGGTACCCATCCGCATCCTGGCTTGAAACCTATACGGCTGGCCGAATATGGCGGTTGGTAACGGTACGGTTGTCGCTGAACTTGGTGAAATGGTCATTCGGTTTCATTTTACCGGTCAGATCCTGACCGTTTGTTTTGTAGATTGCCGGTCACATGACCGGCGTGGATATTGAGGTAAGCAGACCAAACATCCGTGCAGAAACCGGCCTTCTACTGTCCGCTTGATCATTGTGGTTACGTTCCTGCAGTGACCTCACTGCGGCACGGCGCCTGAACTCGATGCACCCGAATCATCGGGACGCCAGGCCGTGATATTGGGAAAAAGACTTGTCTGCCCAAGCCAGATTGATATTTTGGTCTTCAAGCACGCAGTCAGCCAGGCGGGCAAGAAAGCGGGCCGGCACCTGCTCGTACAGACCGTCCTTCAGGCGATCAAGCGCCTGTTGCGCAGAGCAATAATGAAGGTCTTTCAGGCATTGGATGATTGCACTACGCGCTCCCAATCTGCGTGCTTCGCTCACCAGATGACTGCGAAAAAGCCGTTGATGAAGAAATTCAGCGGTATCGTTTCTGCCATGCCTGAGAAAAGAAAGATAACGACTAGCAAAATGACTCGGAGTGATGCAAGGATAATGAACTATGACTGCTTCCTTGCGATTCAATTCGTACCTGATTATTTCTTTATCCGGATCAGAATGAATCGCGCCATGAATGTTTTGCCTGATTCTCCGCCGGTTTTTAACTAGTGATTTCCCATGGAAATAGTGAGACATTCCTAATCCAAAGAATCTGGCCTTTGCACCATAGTGCCTGGCAAGTATCTCCGGCTGGGGGGCTCTCACTCGCAGATAGCCATCGGTCCAGACCTTCTTTTCGAAAGCAAGGACCCGTTCAACATTCTCTATTCTGATTTCAGAAATCTCAGGCGGCAAATCGAAGATATAGTTGATATCGGGCATGTCCAGATGCAAAAACTCATCGATATCAATATGCAGCACCCATGCTGAGTCGTGGATTTTACGAGCAACCTGAATATTGACTATTTGCCTGCGGGTAGGCTGTGCAGGTCTGCCGCCCAGACCATCCCAGTAAGGCTCGTCGCACAGTACGATCTTTGCGTATTTGGAAAGCAGCTCCTTTTCTTCGGGCGAGTAATTTTGGGGAGCATCCAGGAAATAAATCGGCGTTTGCGCGCCCAGACTTGAATGATATCGAGCATGAAGAACGATCATCCAGCTCGGTGCACTCACGGTAGTGACGATGGTCCAGTTCGGCATGAGAAAAAGAATATCGATGAAGTTAAGTTAGCCGGCGACGATTGCTACTCGCAAACAATAGTAAAAGATATTTTTCGACAATTTTCAAAATTTAATTCCGAACCAGGCTCCCGGAATCTCTGCGATCTGCGTGACCAGTCCCGAAGCAAAGCGGACAGCTGGAATCTCGCCCTCACCAATAACTGTACATCTCAATGGTCATGGCGCGATATTTCGATGGACAATGGAGGACTGTGCCGCCCGGCGGCCATTTTGACAGAGCAGAGATAGACAAGAATTAATTCATGAAGATCCACGGAATCGTTGTCAGCCGGGATGATTGGGGCCAGCTGGCAGTTTCAATTTCCCACGCACTGTTCAATCATGTAGATGTGGTTCACGTGCTGGATCATGGCAGCGTCGATCAGACAGCTGACGGACTCCAGATACTCAAGAATGCGTGGAAAGGCCGGTTAAAAGTCTATTCCGCGGAGCGCGACGTGCCGTTTCGTCAGTCAGTTCTGACGAACATGCTCGTGTCTGTCGCGGAAAACGAGGGGGCAGACTGGATCTACGTCTTCGATTCAGATGAATTCATACTTGCAAAGCCCGGCTTTTCTTTGAGGCGTTTGCTGCAGAGGTTAGATGACAGTACCGTCGCGGTACGCTACTCACTGAGTAATTACATCTCCACCTACGATTTTGACCGGCAGGATCTCGATTGTTACGCAGATCTGAAGTACAAATCGTCACCAGGCCAAAACCTTGGTTTCGAGCTTTCATGGGATGCCATCTACTCGGAACGAGCGACCTTCTTTGACTTTCCGTTCCCGCGAAAGCTGATTTTCCGGACACGAAAAGACTTGCTGCTCGAGGATGGCAGCCATACTTTATTCTGGTTACTTCCAGGGCAGTCTGCAGTCAGTGCCCCGACCATTGAATGCGCTCACCTGACCTATATTTCGCGTGACATACTTGACCGAAAAAAGCACCTTGGTGAAGCTCTGATGAGCTTGGGACACCCTCGACGACACGGCTGGCAATCTCAACTGATTTATCAATTGCATCAGGAAGGGCGATTGGATTCGTTCTGGGAAAGGCACTCGATTAAGAAGGGCGCTACCGCACCATCGCATCCCAATCACTCGACAGATGATTCGTTAGTTCAAAGCCTGAGCCAGACACTGGATTTTTTGAAAAGCACTTTTGGCGGCAAAAGATTAAGCGAGCATTCCGGCGTGCCTCTCCGGCATGGCGCATCGTCGGCAATCCATTTATCTTTCGGCGAGGTGTTTCAAATGTGCGAAAGTTTTGAGTCAAAGATTCGCCGCTTGATGCAAACTGTCAAAAAAGCCGGGTGACAAAAGGCATCGGGGCCGGGCGCAAGACGAGGCGTGAGGGAGCTGGAGAGCGCCTCCGGGTCGTCGAACGGTTGCACAGTGTGCTCCGTCTCTATCGACGCTGGTTGATCCGCTGGGAATAGTACGTCGAAACATATATGGCCATGCTGTAATTCGAATTTGCTCAGATCTTCGGTCACCATGCCCGCAAAAAATCCAGCCTCGGCCGGCAGACTACCGTTTCCGCTGTAACTACAGCGCTGTATTTTGTGTGCCCTGGTAGCGAAGTAGCTGACTTGTCAGATTCCTTTATTTGACATCCGGTGTACGAATTAGCTGTCGGAACCTTCCAGAAACCTATTAGGGTGGCAACAGAAATTTCATTATTGCCAATCCCATGGTTATCCGGCTGTCCTCCGGCAAAATCGACAGCCCGCCATACTTTCTGAGCTATACTTCCGCACTTGACGTTAACGTAAGCGTCAATAAGTGAATCAAAAGCGGCCACAAGCTGCTTCATGCCCGCCCCCGGAGATCCAGATGACCGACCTTTCCGTTGCCCAGAGCCTGACGGCCTATACCCCGAAAAACAAAGTCCGATTCGTCACCGCTGCGTCGCTGTTTGACGGCCATGACGCTTCGATCAACATCATGCGACGCATCCTGATGTCGCAAGGTGCGGAGGTGATCCACCTCGGACATAACCGCTCGGTCGAAGAGATCGTCACCGCCGCCTTGCAGGAAGACGCGCAGGGCATCGCGATTTCGAGCTATCAGGGCGGTCACGTCGAGTACTTCAAGTACATGATCGACCTGCTGAAAGAGCGTGGCGGCGCGCATATCAAGGTGTTTGGCGGCGGTGGCGGCGTGATCGTGCCGGCCGAGATCCAGGACCTGCATGACTACGGCGTCGCGCGCATCTTCAGCCCGGAAGACGGGCAGCGCATGGGCCTGGTGGGGATGATCCTGCACATGATCCAGAGCTGCGATATCGACCTGTCCACCTTTGCGCCGACCACGCTGGCCGCGCTGACCGAGGGCGATATCGTGGCGCGCCAGCGTCCGCTCGCGCAGCTGATCACGGCACTGGAAAACGGCAAGGTCGCGCCCGAACTCAAGGCCGCGCTGCAGGAGGCCGCCAGCAAGAGCCGCATTCCGGCGCTCGGCATTACTGGCACCGGTGGCGCGGGCAAATCCTCGCTGACCGACGAGCTGATCCGCCGCCTGCGCATCGACCAGGATGACCAGCTGAATGTCGCCCTGATCTCCATCGACCCGTCGCGCCGCAAGTCCGGTGGCGCGCTACTGGGTGACCGCATACGCATGAATGCGATTGGTCCGTGGCAAGGCGCGCCGCGTGTCTTCATGCGCTCGCTGGCCACACGCGAAGCTGGCTCCGAAATTTCGCAGGCGCTGCCGGACGTGATCGCTGCCTGCCGCGCCGCCGGCTTTGACCTGGTCATCGTCGAGACCTCGGGCATTGGCCAGGGCGATGCAGCGATCGTGCCGCACGTCGATGCCAGCCTGTATGTGATGACGCCCGAATTCGGCGCTGCATCGCAGCTGGAAAAAATCGACATGCTGGACTTCGCCGACTTCGTCGCGATCAACAAGTTCGACCGCAAGGGCGCGCAGGATGCGCTGCGCGACGTCGCCAAGCAAGTACAGCGTAACCGCGAAGCCTGGACCACGCCGACTGAGCAAATGCCGGTCTTCGGCACCCAGGCATCGCGCTTCAATGATGACGGCGTGACCGCGCTGTACCAGGGCCTGCTGCCGAAGCTGACATCGCTCGGCCTGAAAGCGGGTGCCGGCAAGCTGGCGCCGGTCAGCGTGCGCGCCTCGTCCGGCCGCAATGCAATCGTGCCGCCGGCACGCAGCCGCTATCTCGCCGAGATCGCCGACACCGTGCGCGGCTATCACCGCAAAGTCGACAAGCAGGCGGCCGTAGCGCGCGAGCGCCAGCAGCTGACCGAAGCGAAACGCATGCTCGCCGCTGCCGGCCGTAACGTCGATTTCGACGACCTGATCACGCAGCGCGATCATCTGCTCGACGCCGAATCGCGCCAGCTGCTCGACGGCTGGCCGGAGGTGAAAGCGACCTACGAGGGTGACGAGCATGTGGTGAAGATCCGTGACAAGGAAATCCGCACCCGCCTGTATACCGAGACACTGTCGGGCAACCGCGTGCGCAAGGTCGCGCTGCCGAATTACACCGACCAGGGCGATCTGCTGCGCTGGCTGAAGAAGGAAAACCTGCCCGGCTATTTCCCGTACACCGCCGGCGTGTTCCCGTTCAAGCGCGAAAACGAAGACCCGACCCGCATGTTCGCCGGCGAAGGCGACGCATTCCGCACCAACCGCCGCTTCAAGCTGGTGTCCGAAGGCATGCCGGCCAAGCGCCTGTCGACCGCGTTCGACTCGGTCACGCTGTACGGTGCCGATCCGGCGCTGCGTCCCGACATCTACGGCAAGGTCGGCAACTCCGGCGTGTCGATCGCTACCCTCGACGACATGAAGGTGCTGTACGACGGCTTTGACCTGTGCGATCCGACCACCTCGGTGTCGATGACGATCAATGGTCCGGCGCCGACTATCCTGGCGTTCTTCATGAACACCGCGATCGACCAGCAGCTCGACAAGTTCCGTGCCGAGAAAGGCCGTGAGCCGACCGCCGACGAAGCAGCCCAAGTGAAGGAATGGGTGCTGAAGAATGTGCGCGGTACCGTGCAGGCCGACATCCTGAAGGAAGACCAGGGCCAGAACACCTGCATCTTCTCGACCGAGTTCTCGCTGAAGGTGATGGGCGACATCCAGCAGTACTTTGTTGACCATCAGGTGCGCAACTTCTACTCGGTCTCGATCTCGGGCTATCACATCGCCGAAGCCGGCGCGAACCCGATCTCGCAACTGGCGTTCACGCTGTCGAATGGCTTCACCTTCGTCGAAGCGTATCTCGCGCGCGGCATGAACATCGACGATTTCGCGCCCAACCTGTCGTTCTTCTTCTCCAACGGCATGGACCCGGAATACACGGTGCTGGGCCGCGTCGCGCGCCGCATCTGGGCCGTGGCGATGAAGGACAAGTACGGCGCGAACGACCGCAGCCAGAAACTCAAGTATCACATCCAGACCTCGGGCCGCTCGCTGCACGCGCAGGAAGTCGACTTCAACGACATCCGCACCACGTTGCAGGCGCTGATTGCGATCTACGACAACTGCAACTCGCTGCATACCAACGCGTATGACGAAGCGATCACCACGCCAACCGATGAATCGGTGCGTCGCGCACTGGCGATCCAGCTGATCATCAACCGTGAATGGGGCCTCGCCAAAAATGAAAACCCGAACCAGGGTGCGTTCATTCTCGACGAACTGACCGACCTCGTCGAAGAAGCCGTGCTGCAAGAGTTCGAGCGTATCGCCGAACGCGGCGGCGTGCTCGGCGCGATGGAAACCGGCTATCAGCGCAGCAAGATCCAGGAAGAGTCGCTGCTGTACGAGCACAAGAAGCACGACGGCACGCTGCCTATTATTGGTGTCAACACCTTCCGCAACCCGAAAGGCGACGCCACGCCGCAAACACTGGAACTCGCTCGCTCGACGGACGAGGAAAAGCAATCGCAGCTCAAGCGCCTGGCCGACTTCCACGCCCGCAACAAAGATCAGGCACCGCAGGCGCTCGCGTCATTACAGAAGGCCGTCATCGACGACGAAAACGTGTTCGCGAAGCTGATGGATGCGGCGCGTGTCTGCTCGCTGGGCCAGATTACCGAAGCGCTGTTCGAGGTGGGTGGGCAGTACCGACGCAGTATGTAAGCCCGCAGTTAACGCCGGCAAACGCCGCCACCTCGGCAACGAGTGGCGGCGTTTTACAATGCCGTATGAAAAACACTGCTCCCGCTTCTGAAGCCGCCTCGCCAGCCTGCGCCCCTGCTGAGCCTGAGCTTTTCGCGCCAACCTCAGCTGCGCTACTGGCACGCATTGCCGCGATCGACATTCGCGCCTATGCGCAGACCCGCAATCACCTGCAAGGCAGCGTCACCCGGCTGTCGCCCTACCTGACTCACGGTTTCACCACCATCCCCGCGCTGTTCGAGCGGCTGCCGGCATTACAGCTGACCGACAAGCTGGCCTTCGAGTTCGGCTGGCGCGAGTTTTTCCAGCATGTCTGGCTGCGTGAAGGCGATGCCATCCTGTCGGACCTGCGTCCCGCGCTTCCCGGCGTGCGATACAACAAGTACCTGCCCGACGACATCCGCGCGGGCTGCACCGGACTCGCCCCGATCGACAACGCGATACATGAGCTGTATCGCACCGGCTATCTGCACAACCATGCGCGCATGTGGGTCGCAAGTTATTGCGTGCATCTGCGCAAAGTGCACTGGCGCACCGGCGCCGACTGGATGTATGCGCATCTGCTCGACGGCGATCTGGCGTCCAATCATCTGTCCTGGCAATGGGTGGCCGCGACCTTCAGCAGCAAGCCTTATCTGTTCAATGCGGAGAACGTTGCGCGCTTTGCTCCGCCTGACTGGCACTGTCCAGGCAGCGCGCTCGACATCGGCTATGAGGCACTGGAGCAGATTGCACGCAGTAATGACGTGCTCACGTCCTCGCCTGCCGTTGAAGGAACGAGCGAACCGGCGCTGCATGCCGCCCCCCCCGGCGCATGGCCTACCACGCTGCCGTCCGCGTCCCGCATCCAGCTGGTCCATCCATGGATGCTGGCCGACACGCCTTTCGACGGCTTGCGGCTGGGCGTGATCCATCTGCCCTTCCACCGGCAGTTCCCGTGGTCCGGCCTGCGCTGGCGCTTTGTGATGGATAGAATGTCCGCGGTGACCGACGCCGTCTTCGTCGGCGATCTGTCCGACCTGCCCGCGATGCTGAGTGCCACTGCCCGATTCGAATCCACCGCGACACCCCATCCGGGCTACTGCGAGTCGCTGACACAACTGTGTGCGCATTTGGCGCAAGCGCCGCGACACTTTCCGAATCCGGAGCGCACGTGCCGCTCGTTCTCGGCCTTCTGGACGCAGTGCACGGGCGCCGTGCCGCAACGGAGACCGCATTGACGAAGCTCGGCGTCGTCTGGTTCAAGCGCGACTTGCGCGTGTTCGATCACGCAGCGCTGGTTGAAGCGGCCAGACACCACGAAGTGCTGCCGTTGTATGTCTATGAACCCGAACTGCTGCATGCGCCCGACTGCGCACCGCAGCACGTCGGCTTCGTCAATGAATGCCTGGCTGAACTTGATGACGCCTTGTCAGCGCGCGGCAGCCCGCTGCTGCTGCGCCACGGCGAGATCACGCAGGTACTGCAGCAACTGCTCGATCAGGTCGGCGCTTTCACGCTGTACTCGCACGAAGAGACTGGCAATGCGCTCAGCTACGCACGCGACCGCCGCGTCGCCGGATGGTGCCGCGCCCACGGCATCGTGTGGAAAGAATTTCCGTCGAATGGCGTGGTGCGCAGGCTGGCATCGCGCGATGCATGGGCGTCGCTCTGGATGCAGCGCATGCGGCCGCCGCCGCTAGCCGCGCCTGAGGTACTCGGCCGGCCTGCGCTCGCGCCGGCATCCACCAGCCTGCTGACGCCGACAAGCCTCGGCATGCGAGGCAGCGACAAGCCGCAACGCCAGCGCGGCGGACGCCGGCAGGCGGCTCAGCTGGCCAAAACCTTCTTCCACCGGCATCTCGCCGACTACCGTTATGCGATGTCGAGTCCGCTGTCGGCCGAAGAGAGCTGCTCGCGGCTGTCGCCGCATCTTGCGTACGGCACGCTGTCGATCCGCGAGGTGGTGCACAAGGTATGGAAAACCCGCGCCGAACTGCAAGCACTGCCCGAGCACGCGCGGCCGCGCGGCATGCTCGCCGGCCTGAAATCCTTCGAGAGCCGCTTGCACTGGCACTGCCATTTCATCCAGAAGCTGGAATCGGAGCCAGCGATCGAGACGCGCAATGTGCACCGCGGCTTCGACGAAGTGCGCCCGCCCGAGGTCGACCGCGAACGCTTCGAGCGCTGGTGTCGCGGCGAGACCGGCTTCCCGCTGGTGGACGCCTGCATGAAGATGCTGGCCGAGACCGGCTGGATCAACTTCCGCATGCGCGCCTTGCTGGTCAGTTTTTCCGGCTACCAGCTGTGGAACCACTGGCGCGAGCCGGCGCTGCATCTGGCACGCGAGTTCCTCGATTACGAGCCGGGCATTCACTATCCACAGGTGCAGATGCAATCCGGCGTCACCGGCATCAACACGCTGCGCATCTACAACCCCGTCAAGCAGGCGCACGACCAGGACCCGGACGGCAGCTTCGTGAAGCGCTGGCTGCCGGCGCTGCGCGCCGTGCCGGACGAATTCATCTTCGAGCCGTGGACGATGCCCACGGCGCTGCAACAACAGACAGGCGTCATCATCGGCTACGACTACCCGGCCCCAGTGGTCGACCATCTGGCCACCGCGCGCCATGCGCGCGAGACCCTGTGGGCGCTGCGCCGCAACGCCGACGTGCGCGACGAAGCTCGCCGCGTATTTGACAAACATGGCAGCCGCAACCCGCACCGGGAAGGGCGGCCGCGTCGTGGCTCGCAGGCCGGCGCAGGCAAGTCAACCGGCAAATCGGACACTGCACGACAAATGTCGCTGGATCTGGAGTGAAACCACCATGCTGAACGGCATCCTCAGTGCCGCTGCCGCATTCACGCTGTGGGGCGTGTTTCCGGTTTACCTGCGCCTGCTCAAGCAGGTGCCGGCACCCGAGATTCTGTCGCATCGGGTGGTCTGGTCGGTCGTGCTGCTGCTCGTTGTCTTGTCAGTGCGCCGGCAATGGCAGTGGCTGCAGTCGATCCGCCAGCGTCCGCAGATTGCGCTGGCCTTCGTTGCCAGCGCGGTGCTGCTCGGCACGAACTGGATGGTCTACATCTGGGCTGTCAACAGCGACCGTGTGATTGACGCCAGCCTCGGCTACTTCATTACACCGCTGTTCAATGTGCTGTTCGGGATCGCGCTCGGCGAGCGATTGCGCACGGTGCAATGGACGGCAGTCTGCTTAGCCGCCTGCGGGGTGCTGTGGCTGACGGTCTCGGCCGGACAGCTGCCGTGGATCGGCCTGGTACTCGCGTTCACGTTCAGCCTGTATGGCGTCATCCGCAAGATCGCCGCGCTGGGTGCGCTCGAGGGACTGGCGGTGGAAACTGTGGTGCTGTTGCCGGCGGCGGCCGGCTTCCTGCTGCTGCCTGACAGCGGTTTGTCACACGCATTCGGCAGCGCCGGGCCGGTCACGCTGCTGCTGTTGTCCGCCGGGCCCGTGACTGCGATTCCGCTGCTGCTGTTTGCGTACGGCGCACGCCGTATTCCACTGTCGCTGGTTGGCGTGCTGCAGTACATCGGACCCAGCATACAGTTGCTGCTGGGCGTGTGGCTCTATCACGAGCCCTTCGGCAGCGACCGACTGCTCGGCTTTGCCTTGATCTGGTCCGGGCTGGCAGTCTATTCGGCCGAAGGCTTGTGGCGAGCAAAACAACGCCCGCCGCAAGCCCGCGGCTGATCAGGACGAATATGCCTCGATGGCACGGCTGACGGCCTCATATTGCTCCAAGACCGGCTTGGTCTCGATCTCGAAGGTTTGCCGGTCCGACTTCGGCGCGATCACAAAAGTTGATGCGACTTTCAGATAATTGCGAAATTCCTGAAGAACCTTCAAATCGATCGTGTTTTGTGACATCAACGACCGGATCCATTGAAGGCTGCGCGCGACTATCTGTTTCGTCTCGGGCGTTCCCGCTTCCAGACAATTCGCCTGCATGATTCTCCTTAGGCCACTCACCAGATTTTCTGTCACGACAGAGTACGTTATGTCGTCCATATCCGGCTGGTCAACCTGGACCTCCGCGCCAAGCGCAAGTGACGGGCTGTTGCACCAGTCGACCAATGCGCTTTGCAGCTGTTTGCGGACCGAGCCGTTTTCCTCAGACTCTGCAGTTGCCACCAGCACGCCCTGGGTAATCAATCGGGTGACGCCGTTAAGCAGCTTGCCGATCTGACGTGCCGTCATCGATGCCGCCCGGCCTTCGCCAAAATAGGTCAACATGCTGGAGGCAATATCGGTCAGCGAGACCTTGCCCGGAACCTTCGAACATCCGCCTAACAGCATCTCCTGGCTGCCATTGGGAAATTTCAATGGAAACTGGAGACCGGCAACGATCCAGGCAAGCAAGCTCAGCACATCGCCGCTGGATTGGTAATTCGCTTGAATCAAGTGCTGCTGATGTACCTGATCGATGAGTTTGCGCGTGATACGTCGTCCGGCATCCCTGAGGGTGATCGATTGACCGGTCGAAAAAAATCCCGTCTCCTGGTTCAGGGCATAGTAAACCTTCAGCCCGTAGCAAATTCGAGCGACCTGCTTCATCGATAGCTCGCCCCAGCGGAATCGTGGTTCCTGAAGGGAGCTCACATACCGCAGAAAATCTTCGACTTTCAAAGAAAACAAACGTACCCAGTCATCGCCGCATTCGTTTTTCAACTTGCGAAGATCGTCGTTTTTGGTCAGATCTTTCAGCGCATCGCACACCTCGGTCAAGTGATCGCGCTTTGGAACCTTAAAGCTGATGAATTTCTCGATGAGCGCAATGTTGTTGCGTAACTTAAGTTGCCGGGTGCTCAGCTCCGCAGCCGGCTGGGCGAACAATCGGTCGCGTAATTCCTTTGCCGTTTCTGATGGAGTCTCCGTGGCAGACCCAGCAGGCGCAGCAATCGCTGGCGTGCTCGCCGCCAGCACCTGGGTCAGCACAGGAGGCGAATGCGGCTCTTGCGGGTCATTCGCAGGCGCTTGCACCGGCGGCAAAGGCAATCCAGCCGCCTCGGCAGGGGCCTTTTTCTGTACCACTGGAGTTTTTGAGGAAGAAGGGAACAGCGTTTTGGGCGTCACCCAAGCGACCTCGTGATTGCTGTTTTGGGGAGCAAGAACCGTTGGAAGAGAAGCTTTCATGCTGGGCTTTCTGAAATAGGTTGAACCAAACAGGCGTTAGACGCCCACCGAAGCTCAGTGAGTGCGCTTTATGTTCAATCTGTTCCATCATCGGTCTTTCGCGGCAGAGGCCGCGATCCACGTAAAATATCCGCCCATCGCTTACCTACTCTGTCCTTCAGACTTTTCACGCCATGGCCAATTACGTTTACACAATGAATCGCGTGGGCAAGATCGTTCCGCCCAAGCGCCAGATCCTGAAAGACATCTCGCTGTCCTTTTTCCCCGGCGCCAAGATCGGCGTGCTCGGCCTGAATGGCTCCGGCAAATCGACACTGCTGAAAATCATGGCCGGCCTCGACAAGGACATCGAAGGCGAAGCGGTACCGATGCCGAACATGAAGATCGGTTACCTGCCGCAAGAGCCGGAACTGAATCCGGAGCTGACGGTGCGCCAGGAAGTGGAGAGCGGTCTTGGCGAAGCCTTCGATGCGCGCGCCAAGCTCGAGCAGGTCTATGCCGCCTATGCGGAACCCGATGCTGACTTTGATGCGCTGGCAAAAGAGCAGGAGCGACTGGAGGCCATCATCGCCGCGGCCGACGGCGGCAACCTCGAGCTACAGCTGGAAGTCGCCGCCGATGCGCTGCGGCTGCCGGCGTGGGACGCAAAGATCGGCGTGCTGTCCGGCGGAGAAAAGCGTCGGGTCGCGCTGTGCAAACTCTTGCTGTCGAAGCCGGACATGCTGCTGCTGGACGAACCGACCAACCATCTTGATGCCGAGTCGGTGGACTGGCTCGAACAATTCCTGCAGCGCTTTCCCGGCACCGTGGTCGGCATTACGCACGACCGCTACTTCCTCGATAACGCGGCCGAATGGATCCTCGAACTCGACCGTGGCCACGGTATCCCGTGGAAGGGCAATTACTCGTCCTGGCTGGAGCAGAAGGAAGGCCGGCTAAAGCAGGAAGAAGCCACCGAGTCGGCGCGGCAAAAGGCACTGAAGAAAGAACTCGAATGGGTGCGGCAAAACCCGAAGGGCCGACAGGCCAAGAGCAAGGCGCGTATCGCCCGCTTCAACGAGCTGTCCGAACACGAGTACCAGAAGCGCAATGAAACGCAGGAAATTTTCATTCCGGTGGCCGAGCGGCTCGGCAATGAAGTGGTCGAATTCAAGAACGTCAGCAAAGCTTATGGCGACCGCCTGCTGATCGACGACCTGTCATTCAAGATCCCGCCGGGCGCGATCGTCGGCATCATCGGCCCGAACGGTGCCGGTAAGTCGACCCTGTTCCGCATGATCTCCGGCAAGGAGCAGCCGGACAGCGGCGAGATCACGATAGGCTCGACCGTGAAAGTCTCGGTGGTCGACCAGTCGCGTGCGGAGCTCGACAACAAGAAGACCGTATTCGACGACGTCGCCAATGGTGCCGACATCCTGACCGTCGGCCGCTTCGAGATGCCATCGCGCGCCTACCTAGGCCGTTTCAACTTCAAGGGCGGAGACCAGCAGAAGATCGTCGGCAACCTGTCCGGCGGCGAGCGCGGGCGGCTGCATCTGGCCAAGACGCTACTCATGGGCGGCAACCTGCTGCTGCTCGACGAGCCGTCCAATGATCTCGATGTGGAAACGCTGCGTGCGCTGGAAGATGCGCTGCTCGAGTTCGCCGGCAGCGTGATGGTGATTTCGCACGACCGCTGGTTCCTCGACCGTATTGCCACCCACATCCTTGCATTCGAAGGTGATTCGCAGGTGGTGTTCTTCGACGGGAATTACCAGGAATACGAAGCGGACAAGAAGAAGCGCCTCGGCGAAGAAGGAGCGAAGCCGAAGCGCATTCGTTACAAGCCGCTGCGAGCCTAATTTTTACTGACGTGGGGCGACGTCCGCGACTGGCACACTACCGAGATGTACCCTCATGCCCATGGCGATCTGCTGACGAAACAAGTCGGCCACCCCCTGATGCCCCTTGAAGATCGCGATGTCAAGGGGTTTCACCGGTGTGTCACTGGCGAGCAGTTGCCAGCGGACGTCTTCGTGTTCGAGCAAAGCACGGGCGACGCCTACATGCCCGACTAATCCTGCGTCGTATAACGCATTTGCCCCCGAATGGTTTTTCGCTTGCACCAGCGCTGTACAGTAAGGCGAAGCCAGCAAAACCCGGGTCAGCGGCTCATTCGCCATCAATACCGCCACCATCAGCGCATTGCTTCCATCGTCGCTCCTGCCGTGGACGAGTGCCGGCGCGTAAGGCGAAGCCAGTAACACGCGTACGACATTCTCATGACCCAAAAGCACTGCCGCCGTCAGCGAATTGCCTTCCAGTCGCCGGTGCCCCTCCTCCGTCGATACCATGACCTGATCATGTGCCGAACTGAGCGAGAGCAGTAGATGGACTGCGACCACCGATCCTGTCGCCGCGGCGGCGTCGAGAGCAATCCGACCATCACCCGACCGCTTCAACGCCAGCGCATTCGCGGATGGCAGGCGCAATAGAAAATCCAGTGTAAACAGGTCATTATTTTCGATGGCGTGGAATACGGCATGTTTGCCTTGGGCATCTGCCGCCATTGCAATCTCGTTGATATGCGGACTGGCCAGAATCGTCTGTATGAGCTTTTCGTTACGTGCATGTATTGCTGTCCGGAGTTCGTCCGCTTGGGCAGTAATGAACGTTTGTGTCATCTCCGCCTGAGCTGGGCCCGGTGGTAGCGGAGCGGCGGATCTGCCATGGATATTGCTTTGCCAGACGCTTTGGGTAGGCGATTGCTGCGAAATGACCCGCATGACTGGCATATGGCCAGGTGGAACACCTGGAGGTTGCGTCACCGCCGGTGTTTGGTTCACTGTTTGAGGAAAGTAAGGAAAGAACTGAAAATTCGTTTGCCCGGCGCCCAAACTCTGGCCAGAGGTAGGTTTCATGGTGATTGCTCCGTAAAATCAAAACCTCATGAGTACAGGATCTCTGATCTGGGTTCCTCTTGCGCCTGAATCACTCTTTTAGCTCCCATGTACCCGGACACAACGCCGACTTATCTCTCCACACTCGACATCGGTGGCACCAAGATGGCTGCCTGCATTGCCGATGCAAGTGGCCCGCTGCTGCGCGTGACGCAGTCAACCATCAAGACCGGGGCACCTGAGAGCATCGCTTGGCAAGGCCTGCAGCTGATCGATGCGTGCTGCCGGCAGCTTCAGATCGATCCCGCTGCGGTACGCTCGGTGGGCGTCAGCAGCTGCGGCCCTTTCGAGCTGCGCGATGGCACGACCGGCATCGTTCCGCCTAACTTGTGCGGCGGACTCCCGAATGGCGACGACCTGCCGAATGACTGGACCTTCCTCCCACTGGAATCCGTGCTGCGCGAACGTTTTACTACCGTGCGCATCGCGAATGACTGCATAGCGGCGCTGTATGGCGAGCGCGCCTTCGGCAGTGCGCCGGCAAACTCCGTCTATGTCACCTGGAGCACCGGCATCGGTTTCGGTCTGTGCGTCGATGGTCATATCCTGAATGGGAAGGCCGGCAATGCCGGACATGCAGGACACATGCTGCTGTCGGAGAGTTCGCCAGCACTGTGCGGCTGTGGCAACCGTGGCGACCTCGAAGGCATGATCGGCGGGCGCAATTTCGGCAGGCACCTCGGCAAACCGCTGGCGGACATCTTCGATGACGCGCGACGCGGCGAGCCGGACGCACTGGTGCTGGTGCAAGAGGCGGCACGCTGGTTCGGACGCGCGCTCTATAACCTGACGGCCATCCTCGACACGGAAGCGATCTTCGTGGGCGGCAGTGTGTGGCGGAACAACGAGCATCTGCTCGCGCCGTTGGTGCGACAGGAAATCAGCCACCGGTTTCCCGCGCTGACACGCGGTGTGACGGTGCAGAGCGCGACGCTGGGCGAGCTGGTGACGGACATGGGTGCGTTTGCATTAGCCTTGCCACAGGCGTGGCTCACGGATTGGCGGATACGACGGCCGTGGCAGGCGCTGGGGTCGGTTCTGCTGTAGTGCGTCGTTCTTGCGCCGTTCTTGCGTCGCTCTATGCGTCGGCTGCCGACACCCCTGCCGCAAAGCCGCTACAATCCGCCGACAAAAATAACCTTCGGAGACTGCGTGCCTTCCGTCCTTCCCGACCCGCTGGTGGTGTCGAACCTGAGCAAGCAATTCAATGCCCGCCGCGCGGTCGATGGCGTGAGCTTCTCGGTGGGCCCCGGCGAATTCGTCGCGCTGCTCGGCCCGAATGGTGCCGGCAAGTCCACGCTGTTCCAGATGCTGTCCGGGCTGTTTGTTGCCGACGGCGGCAACGCGCAGGTGGCCGGCCACGATATCGGCAGCGATCCGATCCTCGCGCTGGCCAATCTGGCGATCGTGTTCCAGCAGCCCGCCCTCGATCTCGACCTGTCAGTGGCGGCGAACCTGCAATTCCAGACGGACCTGCACGGCATCGCGCGCGCTGAGGCGCGGCAGCGCATCGCGCACTGGCTGGAACGCTTCAAGCTCACTGAACGCGCGCAAGAAGCCTGCCGCAACCTGTCCGGCGGCACACGCCGCAAGGTCGAGCTGGCACGCGCGCTACTGTCGCAGCCGCAGCTGCTGCTGATGGACGAAGCGACGGTCGGCATCGATCCGGCATCGCGCGCTGCCATCCTGGCCGACGTCAAAGCGCTGTGTCGGGAGCGCGCGATGGGCGTGCTGTGGGCCACCCATCTGGTGGATGAAGCCGAAGCCGCCGACCGTATCGTCGTGATGGCCGCCGGCACCGTGCGTTTCGACGGCATTGCAAAGAACCTGATGAAACAGACCGGTCACGACAAGCTGCTCGACGCCTTCCTGCACCTGACCCGGCCGGAGGTCCGCGCATGAAGCTCTCGCACGCACGCCTCGCCTTGGCCGCGATCGCCGGCCGCGAAATCCACAAGTTCCTGCGGCAGCCCGGGCGGCTGGCCTCGTCGCTGGTCCGTCCGCTGCTGTGGATGGTGGTGTTCTCCGCCGGCTTCCGGCAAATGCCGGACCTCGGCACCGTAATGCCGTTCGATCCGACACTGGACTACCGGCTGTATATGGTGCCCGGCCTGGCGCTGATGGTCTGCCTGTTCAACGGCATGCAGTCATCGCTGGCGATGGTGTATGACCGCGAAATGGGCGTGATGCGGCTGCTGCTGACCGCGCCATTGCCGCGCACGTATCTGCTGGCCTGCAAGCTGATGGGCGGCGCCTTCCTGTCGGTACTGCAGGCGCTGGCGTTCATGCTGCTGGTAGTGATCTGGAACATCGGCCTGTCACCATGGCAGGTGCTAACGGCGCTGCCGGTGCTGGCGCTGGGCGCACTGATGCTGTCGGCATTCGGGCTGGTGCTATCGGTCTACATTCGCCAGCTGGAGAATTTCGCCGGCACGATGAACTTCGTGATCTTCCCGATGTTCTTCCTGTCGTCGGCGCTGTATCCGATTGGTCGCATGCGCGATGCCGGTGCTGAATGGATCTTCCAGATCTCGTCCTGGAATCCTTTCACGCATGCGGTTGAGGCCCTGCGCTACGCGCTCTACGGGCAGGTGGCGGCGGCGTCGCTGCTGATTGTCACCGCCTCAGCCGTGGTCTTCTACCTGATCGCTGCCGCCGGTTACGATCCGCAGCGCGGACTGATCAAGTCGGCGCGCGGCGGCTGAACCGGCCCGTCCCTTCCCCCTACCCGTCCCGGCCCGCGCGGTCGGGACCGGCATCGCCCTCGTCCGGGCAGCGCATGAAGCGCACCAGATAACCTTCGCGCCAGTCCACGCCCTGCTCCCCCAGATAATTGTTCTGAACGAAGTAAGCCTGTCGTTCGCTGGCGATACGGTGATGACAATTTTCGAAGTAGGTAGCGCCGTATTTCTTGTATTGCAGCACATGCACCAGCTCATGCACGATAAAACCACTGTCCATCGGGTCATCCGGGTTTAGCGAATCACGCAGGTAGATACGGTAATGCTCGGTATCGAATAGCGCTGCCATCGTCGTGCAGCGCTCGGGCGATTCCGGGCAGACCTTTTCGGCCAGCGCCTGTGCGCTCAACTGCTCAATCGGCGGCAGTTCGTTGATATCGATCGCCGGCAAAAGCGAATAACGAATGGCGGCTGCAAGCAGCCGGCCCAACAGTTCCGCGGAGAGCGTCATCAATATCCTTTTGCTAATGCACGATAGTCATCTGAGCGATGCATGAAGGATTCATGCCACCGCCGGTGTCACGCAATGGCGCGACTTTCTTGCTATCCCGGGTGTTCAAGTTTGTGACACCTGAGCGGATTTGTGACAGCCATTCGGCGCAGAGATGAGAGTTATTCAGCGAAATTCATGAGGAAAATTCATGGCATGGCCTTTGCCTTAACAAAACAGTCGCTTCCAGCGGCTTGCCAGCCCGGCAATCTGTTGGTGCACACAATCTTCGAGCCAATACGGCATAACCATGGGGGAGATGAAAATGAAGAGGAAACTGCTCGCGTCCGTGATCGGCATGGCGCTGATCAGCGGTTCGTCGGCTTTCGCAGCCGGCGTGACGAATGCGATGATCGAGAACGATGCCAAGTCGACTGGCGACGTGCTCAGCTGGGGCATGGGTCCGCAAGGCCAGCGTTATTCGACACTGACCCAGATCAATACGAACAACGTATCGAAGCTGGTGCCGGTATGGTCGTTCTCGTTCGGCGGCGAAAAGCAGCGCGGTCAGGAATCGCAGCCGCTGGTCCACAACGGCAAGATGTTCGTGACCGGTTCGTACTCGCGCATCTACGCGATGGACAGCAAGACCGGCAAGAAGCTGTGGAAGTATGAGCATCGTCTGCCGGACGGCATCATGCCCTGCTGCGACGTGATCAACCGCGGCGCAGCGCTGTATGACAACCTGGTGATCTTCGCCACCCTGGATGCCCAGATCGTCGCGCTGAACCAGGACACCGGCGCGGTCGTCTGGAAAGAGAAAATCGACGACTACGCAGCTGGCTACTCGGCATCGGCGGCACCGCTGATCGCAGGCGGCCTGCTGCTGACCGGCGTGTCCGGTGGCGAATTCGGCGTGATCGGCCGCGTCGAAGCGCGCGACCCGAAGACCGGCAAGATGGTCTGGACGCGTCCGACCGTCGAAGGCCACATGGGCTACAAGTACGAAGGCGGCAAGGCGATCGAGAACGGTATCTCGGGCACGACTAACGCGACCTGGCCGGGCGACCTGTGGAAGGCAGGCGGCGCGACCACCTGGCTGGGCGGCTCGTATGACCCGACCACCGGTCTGGCCTACTTCGGTACCGGCAACCCGGCACCGTGGAACAGCCACCTGCGCCCCGGCGACAACCTGTTCTCGACGGCGACCGTCGCGATCGACGTCAAGACCGGCAAAATCGTCTGGCACTACCAGAAGACCCCGAACGACGGCTGGGACTATGACGGCGTCAACGAGTTCGTGACCTTCGACATGAACGGCAAGCGCATGGGCGCGTCGGCTGACCGTAACGGCTTCTTCTATGTCAACGACGCGAAGACCGGCAAGCTCGAAAATGCCTTCCCGTTCGTGAACAAGATCACCTGGGCCACCGGCATCGACCTGAAGACCGGTCGTCCGAACTACGTGCCTGAGAACCGTCCGGGCGACCCGACCAAGGGTCCGGATGGCAAGAAGGGCAATGTCGTGTTCTCGGCACCGTCCTTCCTGGGCGGCAAGAACCAGATGCCGATGGCGTACAGCCCGAAGACGGGCCTGTTCTACGTGCCAGCCAACGAGTGGGGCATGGAGATCTGGAACGAGCCGGTCGCCTTCAAAAAGGGCGCAGCCTACCTCGGCGCTGGCTTCACCATCAAGCCGCTGAATGATGACTACATCGGCGCGATGCGCGCGGTTGATCCGAAGTCGGGCAAGATCGTCTGGGAAGTCAAGAACTCCGCTCCGCTGTGGGGTGGCGTGATGGCGACCGCCGGCGACCTGGTGTTCTACGGTGTGCCGGAAGGCCACCTGAAGGCCGTCGATGCGAAGTCGGGCAAGGAGCTGTGGAAGTTCCAGACCGGTTCGGGCATCGTTGCTCCTCCGATCACTTGGGAAGAAGGCGGCGAGCAGTATGTCGCTGTGGTCTCGGGCTGGGGCGGTGCCGTTCCGCTCTGGGGCGGCGAAGTCGCCAAGCGCGTGAACTTCCTCGAGCAGGGCGGTTCGGTGTGGGTGTTCAAGCTCGCCAAGTAAACAAGTCAACGCTTTACTCCCGCTTGCAACGGGACACTGAATTCGCAGTCCAGTCCCTTGCAGCTTTGGCCGACGGTTCGCCGTCGGCCATTTTGTTTTGTGCGGGCGAAAAAAAACCGGCGCGCGCGCCGGTTTTTTTGTCTTCGCCGCCGCTTAGTTCGGCAGCTCGAAGTGCGTCAGCTCCATCTTTACCGTACCGCCCGACCACAGAATTGAAGTCAGCGGCTCTTCGCGCTCGACCTTCACCAGGCCCACGCCCTTGCAATACCACTCGCGGTTCGTGATCGGAATGTCGGAGAAGCCCTGCACCGCATCGATATACAGAGGCAGGATACCGACACCCACCGTGCGCGCGCAGTTCTTGAAGGTACCCGCCGGCACGGTGACGGTCTCGTCCATGGCCTCGACCGTATAGGTCATCAGCACCTTCGGCATCTTCACTTCTTTCTGACCGAGATCGGTCTTCGGCGCCACTGCGAAGGGCTGGCTCGGCACCATCCACGACGCGCCGACCGTCAGCGGCAACTTCAGCACCGTGCGCGCGTTCTGGTCGAGCCTTGCCTGCTCCTCGACGTCGAGGCGCTGCGCGATACGTGAGATGCCGACCTTGTCCTTGCGCAGCCAGTACTCGATGCCGATACTGCCTGGCACCTCGACGCGGCGCACCCAGACCTGCGTGCCATCCACATAATCAATCGTGCGCGCGACATTGATGTGGTAATTCTCGCGAGTCAACACACCGTTGATGTCATATGCCACGTCGTACTCCCACTTCGCGCCCACGTCGAGCGGAAAATAGGAGTCGCCCTGCGGCTCGCTGCTACTACAGCCAGCGACCATGAGCGCCGCGGCAATCAGGCTAAGACGCTTCATCATCACTTCTCCGGCAGGCGGGTCGCCGGCGCGTCCGAGACGCGTAGCTTGATCTTGTTATCGGCGTTGACCTTGAACCAGGAACTGCCGCTGCCGCCGCCAGCGCGCTCGACCACGCCGACCTGCCGGATGCCCTGGCGCGACTTGCGCTGCGCTTCCGACAGCTGGGTGTGATTCTCTTTCAGGTACGGCAGCTTGTAAGCGCGCGGCACTGTCACCGGGCGATTGCTGTCGAGCGGCGTCACCCACAGATAGATCGCACCGTCGACACCGCGCTCCTTGTTCGGCTCTTCAATGACCGCCGAAACGATCGCGAATTTTTCGGGCAGCATGCGCGGCGTCGGCCAGCCCAGCATGTCCTCGAACGTGAAGTTGGCGACAAAATAGGAAACGGTGACGACCAGGATCATCAGGATCTTGATCCAGCGCTTCCACGCGGTCGCGAGGCAGAGCACCAGGAGCAGCAGCGCGACGGCCACATACAGGGAGGTCAGCAGCAAAGAAGAGTTCGTCATGATTGCGGAACGAGTGATTTGGGTAGGGTATTGACATCGCGGACGCTGCCGTCCGGGTCGACGGTGAATCGGACGGCGGTCTTTTCGTCGCCCTTGCGGTCGAGCTTGACGGTGCCGTAGTAAGCGACATCGGCGCGCGGGTTGACCTTCACGACCGAAATCGTGGCCTCGACCGGCTCGCTGTTCTTGCTTTCGTAATAATTGATGTTGACGGTGTACTCACCCGGCGAATAGCCGCGGATCGTCACCACCTCCTGGTTCAACGGGTTCACGACATCCTTGCCATTGACATTGATCGTGTCACCGGCCAGGCCGCGGTCATCGCGGTCGAGGTGCATCAGCCCGGCTTCGCGCTGGCGGAACCAGGCCATCGCGCCGGCCGGATCCTGCACGTAAGTGTCGATGTCGTTCGGGTTCATATCCGGCCAGGAAACCGTGATGATGAACTCCGCCTTGGCCGGAATGTCGCCCTGCTTGGTCGCCTTCGGGTTCATCGCCAGCAAGGCGATGATGAAGCAGAAAACGAACGCAATCAGGATGTTGAACAGCATGTCGTAGAAGGGGTCGACTTCCCCTTCCCGACGCTTGGTGCGCAGGCTCACGCGCCGTCCCGCGACTGCAGCAGCGGAAGGCGGGTCTCGGCAAATTCAAGCGCGTCAGCAAGCACGCCGTCGCCGCAGCGGTCCATGCGTACCAGCTGCATGCCCAGGAGCATATTGGCGACCAGGCCGACGGCGGTGGCCAGCAGCGCAATGCCGAGACCGCCGGTCAGCGTCTTCAGGATCGTCGCCGATTGCGAGGCGTCGAAAGCCTGCATCTGCGAGATGTCGAGCGCGAGAATCGAGAAGCCGATCACCTTGCCGAGCAAACCCAGCTTGATCTGTATGCCGTTGACCCACCAGGCGGACTCGCTAGGGCCGTGCAGGCGCTCGGCGAGCACTTCGGTCAGCTGCGCGTTGTCGTAGTCTTTGCGGCGGCCCTTGTCGAGCAGGCCGGACAGATACTCGTGCACCGCGCCCGCATGGCCGGCCGGCGGCTGTGCCGGGCCATAGGCCATGGCGGCCGCCTGCTGCCAGGCGTCGAGCGTCTGGCGCTCGCGCATCAGCTTCCATGCGCGCGTGCCGACCCACAACGTGGACACAACGAAGACCGCGATGATCATCATGGTGATACCGGTCGGATCGGCGTCAACCAGTACGCCCCAGATGTTCGCACGCCAGCACAGATAGGCGGCGAACACCAGCAAACCGGCAAAGCAGAGCCACTGCATGAAGAAGCGGTCTGCCTGTGAACCGAAGCCGGGGCCTTGAGGGGAGTGGGCGCGGGATTGAAAGAGTCGGGAAAGCGGGATCAACCGCCGTGCCACACCATTCATGCTAACTAACCTTGTCTCGTTCTTGTATGGCTGGTCCCGCAGCAAAGCGCAGTGAGTTTGCGTCGTTGCGGAAGACCAGCGGCTTTTCTTCAACCGGACGGGTACGTCCTTGCAGCACGATCTTCTTCACGTCCTCGTGGTACGGGGACTTGCTGCAGACCGGGTCCGCATTCTCCGCGTCCCCAGTCAGGGCGTAGGCCTGGCAGCGGCAGCCGCCGAAGTCTTTTTCCTTGTCAGGACAAGACTTGCAGGGCTCCTTCATCCAGCCATAGCCGCGGAAGCGGTTGAAAGCCTCGCTGTTATACCAGATATCACGCAAATTTTCCTGTGTGACATTCGGGAATTTCAGTCCGGGCAGGCTCTGCGCCGCATGGCAGGGCAGCGCCGAGCCGTCCGCCGCGACTGCGAGAAACACCGAGCCCCAGCCGTTCATGCAGGCCTTCGGACGCTCCTCGAAATAATCCGGCACCACGAACAGCAGGCGCACCTTGTTGCCCAGCTTGGCACGGTATTCGTTGACCACCGCCTCGGCGCGCTCAAGCTGCTCACGGGTCGGCATCAACTGGTCGCGGTTCACCATGCCCCAGCCGTAGTACTGCGTGTTGGCCAGCTCAAGGTACTCGACGCCCATTTCGACCGCCATCTCGATGATGCGGCCGACGTGGTCGAGGTTATAACGGTGCAGCACGACGTTGAGCACCATCGGATAGTCGTACTTCTTGATCAGCTTGGCGACGCGGTTCTTCAGGTCGAAGGTCTTGGTGCTCGACAGGAAGTCGTTCATCTCCTTGGTCGAGTCCTGGAACGACAGCTGAATGTGATCCAGCCCGAGTTCCTTGAACTTCGCGATGCGCTCTTCCGTCAGACCGATGCCCGAGGTGATCAGGTTGGTGTAGAAGCCGAGCTGGTGCGCCTCGCCGATCAGGTCCTCGAGGTCATCGCGCAGCAGCGGCTCGCCGCCGGAAAAGCCCAGCTGCGCGGCACCCAGCTTGCGCGCCTGCCGCAGCACATCCTTCCATTCGTCGGTCGAGAGTTCCTTCTTGTTGCCGGCGTAGTTCAGCGGGTTGTAGCAGAACACGCAATGCAACGGGCAACGATAGGTGACTTCGGCAAGCAGCCACAGCGGTGGTGCGATTTGATTTTGCTCAGACAATCCAGCCTCGCTCGGTTGCGATTTCAAGGAATCCGGTGACGTCCTTCTCCAGTCCGGTCGCGCTGAAGGACTGCTCGATGTCAGCGACGATCGCATGCACGTCGCGCTCGCCATCGCAGCGCTTGAGGATTTCGGACGCCGGTTGGTTCAGCTTCACCATGCCTTCCGGGTACAACAGCACATAGGCGCCCTGCGCCTCTTCGTACTGCATGCGAAACAGCCGGGCCAGCTTCGGCTTCGATGACAGGTCGATCATGAATAGGCCTTTTCGATCGCGTCGGAGATCTGCCACAGCACATCCAGCTTGAACTGCAGGATATCGAGCGCGCGCTCCTGCTGCGCGCGGGTGGTGAAGTAATCCAGCGTGACCTGCAGGCCGTGCTCCACATCGCGCTGCGCCAGCGGCACACGGCTGCGGAAATAGGCCAGGCCGTCGTCGCTCACCCACGGGTAATGCGTCGGCCAGTTAGCGAGGCGGTCCTTGTGAATCTTTGGCGCGAACATCTCGGTCAGCGACGAGCAGACCGCTTCCTGCCACGGGCGCTGGCGCGCGAAGTTCACATACGCGTCCACCGCGAACTTCACACCCGGTACCACCTTCTTCAGCGACCACAGCTCTTCGCGCGGGATGCCGACCGCCTCACCGAGGCGGGTCCAGGCCTCGATGCCGCCTTCCTTGTCGCCGTAGCCGTCATGGTCGAGGATGCGCTCGATCCACTTGCGGCGCACTTCGCGGTCCGGCATGTTCGACATGATGGCCGCGTCCTTAATCGGGATCATCACCTGATAGTAGAAGCGATTGATCACCCAGCCGCGGATCTGGTCCGGCGTCAGCTTGCCCTCGTTCATGCGGATGTTGAACGAATGATTGATATGGTAGTTGTCGCCCTTCGCGCGCAGGCGCGCCTCGAATTCTTCGCGGCTCCAGGGCAGCTGGTCGTTCAGGTTGGTGGGTGCGTTCATTGAATTCCTCACAAATGAGCGGAGTGAAACGGAGCGGGCGCCGACTAGGCGCGCCGGTGAAGGCAATGCAGACTTACGGCGAACCAGCGCACCGACGGCGGCATGATTGAGGGATTCACAGTTCGATCTCCATGCCGTCAAATGCGACCTCGATCGCGTGCTTTGCGAGTGTCGCGCGCTCGGCCGAGTCTTCGTTCAGGATCGGGTTGGTATTGTTGATGTGGATGAGCACCTTGCGGCGCGATCCGACGCCGTCGAGCACTTCGATCATGCCACCGGGACCGGACAGCTGCAGGTGGCCCATGTCGGCCGCGGTCTTTTGCGTCAGACCCAGCGTGATCATTTCGTCACCGGTCCACACGGTGCCATCCACCAGTACGCAGTCGGCCTTCTGCATCGCGTCCAGCACGTGCGGCTCGATCTCGCCGAGTCCCGGTGCATAGAACAGCGTCTTGCCGGTGACCGTGTTCTCGATCAGCAGGCCGTTGTTGTCGCCCGGGCCAGGATGCTCGCGGTGCGGCGAATACGGCGGCGCCTTGCTCTTCAGCGGCATCGGATGGAAGCGAATGCCGGCGATACCCGGCACCTCGATCGGCGCGAAGCGGGTCGCATCGGCCGACAGGCCGTCGATCGCATGGCGCTCGACGCCGCAGTAGTGCGACAGCACCTTCGCCAGTGGCAAGCCGTGGTTCAGGTCGTCCCACACCGACTCGGTGCAGTACAGGTTCATCTTCTTGCGGCCTTCGCGCAGCATCAGCAGGCCGGTAATGTGATCGATCTGCGCGTCCATCACCATCACGGCGGCGATGCCGGAATCGCGAATCGCGCGCGCCGGCTGCAGTGCCGGATTCGAGCGGATCTGCTGCAGGATATCGGGCGACGCATTGATCAGCACCCAGTCGGTGCCATCGGCCGAGACCGCGATCGACGATTGCGTGCGCGGCTTTGCGTTGATGGTGCCCTTGCGCACGCCGGCACAGTTAGGGCAGTTGCAATTCCATTGCGGGAAACCGCCACCTGCTGCGGAACCGAGTACCAGGATTTTCATGATTTTCAGGAGGTCGTTTTAATAGGGCTGCTTAGGCTGCGCTGCGCGATTCGGAAGGCGAAAACGCAGGCGAGCCGCCCCGACCGGGCCGGAAACGCCGGCCTGGCAATCGGAAGGGCATCGTGTTGCATGCATAATCGTCTCCTGTCACGCTGCCTGCCAAACCCGCTTTCACCCAGCGATTCCCTAGGGATTCCCTGCTTGTCGCGGTGTTTTGTGCGTATCGCCGAAGGCGCGCGAACCTGTTGTTCTTGATTGTCGGTCCGTTCAATTTTAGCCCTGCGTTCAGCAAAAAAACCGATGCCTCTGATCCCTTTCGACCAGCAAGACCTACCTGTCGGCGACGGCCATACGCTGCACGTGGCCCAGTACGGCCGGCCGGACGGTCCCGCCGCGATCGTTCTTCACGGCGGTCCCGGCAGCGGCACGCAGCCGTCGGTGCTCGACTGGTTCGACCTCGCGAAACAGCGCGTGGTGCTGTTCGACCAGCGCGGCGCAGGCCAGTCGCGTCCGCAGGGCGAGCTGGCCGGCAACGACACGCCGACGCTGGTGGCTGACATTGAAAGGCTGCGTGAGCGACTCGGCATTGCGCGCTGGCTGGTGGTCGGCGGCTCCTGGGGTGCGACACTGGCGCTGCTGTATGCCGGCCGACATGCCGGGCGTGTCAGTGCGCTGGTGCTGCGCGGCAGTTTCCTGGCGAGCGAGCGCGAACTGCAATGGTTCTTCCAGTCCTTGCGCGTGCTGGTGCCGCAGGGCTGGGCGCGACTGACCGACGGATGGACCAACGAGCAACAAGCACAGGTGCTGCAGACGCTGTCCGACGCGCTGCTGCACGGCGATGCGGCACGGGCAGCCGATGCCGCCCGACGCTGGAACGATTACGAGAATGCCGTGATGAACGCGATGTCAGGCAAGCTGGATGTTCCTGCGGCCGATGCGTCATCACCCCTGCCAGCGCGCGTGCTCAACAAGTACCGGCTACAGGCGCATTACCTGTCGAACGCCTGCTTCACCAGCGAAGCCGAACTGAGGGCTTGCGCTGACGCGCTGGCCACCACGCCGGTCACGCTGGTGCATGGCACCCACGATCTGGTCTGCCCGCCGGAGAATGCCGTGCGGCTCGCGCAGGCGATGCCGCATGCACGATTGCTATGGGTGGAGAACGGCGGGCACACACCGGCCGATGCGGGCATCGCCGCCGGACTGCGGCAGGCGATCGCCGCTGCCACACAGGCCACCGCAACACAGGCCACCGCCGGTCACTGAGCGGCCGGCTTACTTCTGCAGCTTGCGGTAAATGGTATTGCGCGACACGCCGAGTGCGCGCGCAGCAGCCGACACGTTGCCGTGATGCTCGTCGAGCGCCTTCTGTATCGTCAGCAGTTCGACATCCTCGAGCCGGGCCGATGCGGACAGCGGCAACATGGCCGGCGCCGGACTTTCCGGCGCGACGACGGCCGGCGCGGCAGGCGTGCCGATGTCTTCCAGAAAATCCTCGGGCAGGTGTTCCATCCGCACCTCCTGCTCGGCACCCGCCATCACGAGCGCGGTGCGCAGCAGGTTGGTCAACTGGCGGAAGTTGCCCGGCCAGTTGTGCCGCTTGAACAGCGCCATCACCTCGGGCGACACGGTGAACGGCTCGCCGCTCGATTCCGAAGCGAGCAGCCGGTTGATCACCACCTCGAGGTCGGTGCGCTCGCGCAGCGGCGGCAGGCGCACGACGAGGCCATTGAGCCGGTAATACAGGTCTTCGCGGAACAGGCCTTTGGCGATCATGTCGCGCAGGTTGCGGTTGGTCGCGCAGATCAGCGCCACATTCACCGGTATCGATTTGGTGCTACCCAGCGGCATCACCAGCCGCTCCTGCAGCACGCGCAACAGCCGCGCCTGCAAAGGCAAAGGCATGTCGCCGATTTCGTCGAGGAACAATGTGCCGCCGTTGGCCTGCAGGATCTTGCCGCTGCTGCCTTTCTTGCGCGCGCCAGTGAACGCGCCATCTTCATAGCCGAACAGTTCAGACTCGATCAGCGTTTCCGGTATGGACGCGCAGTTGACCGCGACGAACGGTCCGCCGGAGCGCGGCGAATCATTGTGGATCGCCTGCGCGAGCAATTCCTTGCCGGTGCCGGTTTCGCCGGTGATCAGGATAGGAATGTCGCGGCCCATCACCAGGTTCACCTTGCGGATCAGTGACGCCACTTTTTCGTCGCCGGTATCGAGATAGTGGAGGCTGGACAGTCCGCGCCGCTGTGCCAGCTCGTCGGCACGCGCATCCTTGCGTGCGGACGGGCCGCCGTCACGCGATCGACGGTCGATATCCACGCCGGCCTGCACGATCAGGTTAGGCGCGCGCAGCGCTGCACGCGCCGACACGCGCACGCCGTTATGCAGACACAGGTCGAGCAGGCCCGGCGCCGCTGTGCGGTAGTGATCGAACAAAGCTGATACCGGCATGCCGAACAGCGAGCTGAACGTGTGCGTCTGCAGGGCGGACAACGGCAGCCCGAGCTGGAACAGTCCGCTGCGATTGGCCGACAGGAAGCGGCCCGACATTGAAAACGATGCAATCCCTTCCATCAGCGTGCCGATGAATTCCGGACGGCTGTGAAAATGCAGCGTGATCGCATCCTGGAACGCGGCCGAGAACAATTGGTTCTCGATCATCTGCGCGGACATGCGCACCAGCGCCATGGTGTGCTTGTGGAAGCTGCGATGGTCGCCGGTAACGTCAAGCACGCCGATCAGCTTGCCCTGATGGTCCATGATGGGCGCGGCCGAACATGTCAGGAAGTGATTGATCGCGAGGAAATGCTGGTCCGCATGCACCAGCGTCGGCGCCTGCTCGGCGATCGCGGTGCCGATGGCGTTGGTGCCCTTGCTCTGTTCGGACCAGGCCACGCCCGGACACAGCGCCACGCGGTCGGCTTTTTCGATGAAATCGTCGTCACCCATCGATTGCAGGATCGTGCCCTGCGCATCGGTGAGCACCACCATGCTATGGGTGTTGACGATCTGCTCATACAGGGTCTCCATCACCGGCAGCGCATAGGTTGCGAGTCCGCGATTCTGCTCGATGCGACAGCTGAGATCCGCCTTCAGGATAGGCGAGTAATCGGCTTCGGATTTCGGGGTCAGCCCGTACGAAGCGGAGCGGCGGTGGGATTCTTCAATCATGGCGCCCTGCTCGGACGCATGAAACATGCCCAACGTCGATGATCGCCGTTCCGGCACGGTCAGGCCCGAACTAGCGGATATTCCTTGTCTTCCCGCGGTTGCGGGCGGTTGCGACTGCGCCATCTCTTGTCCCCATCGTGGCCACTGTGTCTTTTTTTATCGTTGTTGTCTGGCGGAATGTAGCACTTGTTCCGTTATGAAGCAAAAGGCGGGCAAAGCCCCTCTTTTGCTTCAGTGAACTGGATGGCACGGCTATTGCGAACATTTCGTCGTTCAAGCCGGGGGACCGCCTTTTCAGGCTGACAACTCGAGCCGCGCGCTGCTGCGGCTTCGGCCAATTTTTACCAAAAACCAATGGAGATTATCGAATGAGCAACCTGACCCGTTTCGCCCTGCGCGGCCTCGCGTGCGCGGCGGCCCTGGCCCTGTCCACCGCCGTGCTCGCCCATGGCGACGTGACCCCGCAAGCGGTCGACACCAGCAAGCTGACACCGCTAGGCGAAACCTGGAAAGCGGAGAACCCGTACCGCGGCGACAAGGCGGCCATCGCTGTCGGCGGCTCGGCCTACGCACAAAACTGCGCGCGCTGCCACGGCATCGACGCGATCTCCGGCGGCATTGCCCCGGACCTGCGCCTGCTCGACCGCGATTGCGCCAGCCAGGCCGACGACCGCAAGAAAGCCTGCCATGCCGAAATCGACGAGTATTTCGCCACCACGGTGCGCAAGGGCCGCGTGCGTAACGGCGCCGTCTACATGCCGCCGTTCGACGGCATCCTCCAGCAGGAAGCGGTGTGGGCGATCAAGGCCTATCTGGAAACCCGCCACGCCGACTGATCTGGTGGTCGACCTGTCGACTGATCCATAATTCATCGCCTTACCGGGCGCCGCACCATGCGCTGCGGCGCCCGCCGGAAACACCCAAGCGCGGTCAACAGCGCCCCCTGGAGACAAGAATGCCCCGTATCACCCGACGCGGCCTGATCGCCGCGATGCTTGCCTGCCTGTCCGTTAGCTTCGCCCTGCCCGCCGCCGCCGACCTCGACAAGATCCGCGCAAGCGGCAAGCTGTCGGTGGCCGTCTATGACGACTTCCCGCCATGGTCTGGCAAGCGCGGGGGCATCGACCAGGATCTGGCCGACGCGATCGCGAAAAAGCTGGGCCTGAAGCTGTCGCTGATTCCCTTTCCTGCCGGCGAGGACATCAGCGACGACCTGCGCAACATGGTCTGGAAAGGCCATTACCTCGGTATCGGCCCGGCCGACCTGCTGTTGCACATGCCGGTCGACCGTAGTGTGATGCAGAAGAATGAGCAGGTCGAAATCTTCGCGCCCTATTACCGTGACACCGTGCAGCTGGTGCGCAGTCTGAAGGCGATACCCGACTACGAAGGTATCGCTTCGCTGGAGGGTAAGAAGCTTGGTGCGGAAAAGGTGTCGATCTCGGCCATGGTGCTGCTCGGCGAATCCAGTCTGCGCGACCAGGTGAGCATCTATGCGTCCGGCGTTGAAGCCGTCGAAAAACTCAAGGCCGGCGAAGTTGACGCAGTCGTAGCGACCCGCGCCGAAATCGAGTCCGTCCTGCGCGGCGATGCCGGCTTCGAAGTCACCGACGCGCCATTCCCGCGATTACCGCGCAAAGGCTGGGTGATCGGCATGTCGGTGAAAAAGGAAAACATCGAGCTCGCGCAGGCGGTGCAAAAGGCCGTCAACGAAATGTTCGAGTCAGGCGAGATGGCCACCCTGTTCGCGCGGCACGGCGTACGCTCGGTGAAACCCTGAGCCGGCCATCTTGATGCGCCAGCTGCTTGCATCACTGCTCGTGCTGTGTGCGCTGTTCAGCGCACACGCAGGCGAGCTGAATCGCGAGCAGCTCGCGCAGTATTTTCCGTCGCCGCTGATCGTCGGCGACAAGGACACCGAACTGCCGGTCTGGCCTATCCTCAAGCAGGAAATGACGTCGACCGAACTGGTCGGCTATGCATTCGAATCGATCGACTTCGCGCAGCTGCCCGGCTTCTCGGGCGTGCCCATCAACCTGCTGGTGGCCCTCGACCCGAAGGGCGGCTTTCTCGACGTGCGCGTGATCTCGCATCATGAGCCGGTCTTCCTCGAAGGTTACGGTCCGCAGCCGCTGCTCAATTTCGTCAGTCAGTACAAAGGCCTCTCGCTGACGCAGAACATCGGCATTGCGACCGGCGCGCGCAAGGGCCCTAAACTGGACGGCAACAATGTGCGTATCGACGGCGTGTCCAAGGCGACGGCATCGGTGCGCATCATTAACCAGACCCTGCTGGCGTCGTCGCTGGCGGTGGCACGCAAGAAGCTCGGCTTTGCCGGCGGCCATGATCCGGACCAGATTGCGCGACTGAAGTCCGATCTGTTCGAGCGCTACACGCCGACCCAGCTGTTCGGCCGCGACATGGTGGCGCATCTCGCGCTGGCCAATCACGATGTGGAAAAGGCGTTCAAGGGTACCAACGGCGAAGGCCTCGACCCGGACGGCAGTGCCAATCCGGACGGGCTGTTCCTGGACATCTACACCACACTGGCGTCGGTACCCAGCATCGGCCGGAACCTGCTCGACGCTCCGAGCTGGGAGCGCTTGTCCGGCCGCCTCGAGAAAGGCGACCACGCCATCCTGGTGATGTGGGGTGGCCGCTTTTCCATCACGCCCGACGAATTCGTGCCCGGCACCGCGCCCGATCGGCTGATCCTGCAGCAGGGCGGCCTGCCGATCGAGATGCGCGATCTCGACCTCGACTTGCGCCTTGCGGACGGCACACCGATCGCGCCGGAGAACATCAAGGTCTTCCGCGTAATCGCCCAGTCCGGCCTCGACCTGTCCAAACCGCTCGAGTTCGTGGTCAATGTCAAACGCGAGAAAGGCATGGTCTACCCGGAGATCATCCGTGCCGCATTGCCTTACCAGCTCCGTGTGCCGGAGCGCTTCTACGATGTGCCGGCCAGCGATGACAAGAACTACGCAAGCATCTGGCGCGACCGCCTGCCAGAGCTGCTCGTGCTCGCCGCTGCCTTGTTGCTGCTGACATTGCTGCTGGCGCGCCAGCGCTGGCTGACCGCGAGCGCTCGGCGTTTCACACTGATCCGCATCGCCTTCCTGTCATTCACGCTGGGCTTCATCGGCTGGTATGCGCAGGGACAGCTGTCGATCGTGAATATGACCGGCCTGCTGCAGGCATTAAAGGACGGACGAGGCCTCGGTTTCTTCCTGTACGACCCGATGACGGTATCGCTGTGGGCCTTCGTTGCGCTGAGCCTCGTCGTCTGGGGGCGCGCCACCTTCTGCGGCTGGTTGTGCCCGTTCGGCGCCCTGCAGGAACTGGTCGCGCGCATCGCGCGGCTGTTGCGCGTGCCGCGCGTGCGGCTGCGCACCGCGACCGACAGGCAGCTGAAGCGGATCAAATATCTGGTGCTGTTTGCGCTGCTGGCCGCGGCGCTGTTCGCGCCGCAATTGGCCGACCGTCTCACCGAAATCGAGCCCTTCAAGACCGCCATCACGCTGTATTTCGTGCGCTCGTGGCCTTTCGTGCTGTATGCCGCCGCGCTGGTGCTGGCCGGCGCCGTGGTCTACAAATTTTTCTGCCGCTATCTGTGTCCTTTCGGCGCCGGCCTCGCGCTGCTGGGCCGGCTACGCTTGCTGAAATGGCTGCCGCGCCGCAGCGAATGCGGACAGCCCTGCCAGACCTGCCGTCATCGCTGCGACTATCAGGCGATCCGTCCGGACGGCGCGATCGTCTATGACGAGTGCTTCCAGTGCATGGATTGCGTGGTGATTTACCACAGCGACACCCAGTGCGCGCCGCGTATCTTGCAGGCCCGGCGCGGTGTGACGATACCGGTGCGCGCGGTATCGACAAAGGAAAGCGCGCCAAAGGAAAGCGCGAAGAGGGAGGCCGCATGAAACGCAGGACGATCATCAGCGCTGCGCTTGGCATGGCCGCGCTGGGTGTCGCCGGCGGGTGGATCGGCGGAGGGAACGCCCGGATGCGGCTGCGCGAATTCGTGACCGGCGGGATCGTGTTCGGCACCGTCGTCAGCCTGCGCGTGCTGCATGCGGACGAGGCTGGCGCCCACGCGGCACTGGCCGACGCGATGGAGGCGCTGCGCAGCGTCGACCGGCTGATGAGTCTGTACCGGCCCGACAGTGCGCTGTCCCGCTTAAACCGCGATGGACAGCTGGAGCGTCCGGACCCGCGTCTGCTGGCCGTGCTGCAAGCGGCGCAGTCCACCGCACAACTGACGGACGGCGCATTTGATGTAACCGTGCAGCCTTTGTGGACGGCGCGCTCGGCGTCCGATCCATCGTCGGCACTGGCCCATATCGGCTGGCGCGGACTAGAAGTCGACGCCGAACGCGTGCGCTTGCGCGAGTCCGGCATGGCGGTCACGCTGAACGGCATTGCGCAGGGCTATGGCGCCGATATCGCGCTCGCCACGCTGCGTGCGCACGGCATCGAACACGCGCTGCTCGATACCGGCGAGTTCGCCAGCCTCGGCCAGCGCGATGATGGCCGCCCCTGGACGCTCGCGGTACGCGATCCGCGTACCCCGGAAGTCGCCGCTCACGTGCTGAGCACGGATGGCCGCTGCCTCGCCACCTCGGGCGACTATGCAACCGCGTTCAATGCGGATTTCAGCCGCCACCATATCGTTGATCCGCGAACCGGCGTATCGCCGCAGGAGCTCGCCAGCGTATCTGTACTGGCGCCGACCGGCATGCAGGCCGACGCACTATCGACCGCATGCATGGTGCTGGGCATGGAAAAATCGCTGCAACTGGCCGAACGACTGCCAGACGTGGACCTGCTGTGCATTGCGAAGTCCGGCGAGAAGCGCTGCAGCGGTGGTTTTCCAGAACAGTCACCGCCTGCCTGAGCACGGCGGGCCGGCACTAGCTGTCGCTCGTCAAGGGTGGCAGCGTCGCACCGCAGGCGCGGCAATAGCGGTCGGCCGGCCCCAGGTCCGGCTCCTGACAATGCGGGCAGCTGCGCAGGTGCGGCACGGTCACGGGCGAGCGGCGCGACGTGAGTTCGGCGCTGATGATCCCGGTTGGCACGGCTAACGTGCCCCAGCCGATCAGCATCATCACCGACGCAACCGCGCGACCCAGATCTGTCTTCGGCACCAGATCGCCGAAGCCAACCGTGGTCACTGCCGTGATCGCCCAATAGACGGCGGTCGGTATGCTGGTGAAACCATGCGCGGGACCTTCGATCACGTACATCAGGGTCCCCAGCAAAACGACCACCAGCATCACGAACGACAGGAACACCAGGATCTTGCGGCGGGATGCGCGCAGTGCGTCGAGCAGCACACTATATTCATTCATGTAAGGCACCAGCTTCAGTACGCGAAACACGCGCAGCAGGCGTAGCACGCGCACGTCTACCAGCGCATAAGCATCGGGAACGAAGATCGCAATATAGGTCGGCAGCACCGCCAGCAGGTCGATCACGCCAAACGTACTGGTCGCGTAGCGCAACGGCTGCCGCACGCAGGCCAGCCGCAGCAGGTATTCGATCGTGAACAGCAACGTGAATACCCACTCGAAACCGTCGAATACCATGCCCCAGCGCTCGCTGACCGCAGCCACGCTGTCGAGCATCACGACCGCAACGCTGATGGTGATCACGGCAATCAGCGCAAGATCGAACAGTCGTCCGAGCCGGGTGTCGGTTTCGAAAATGATGGTGTAAGCGCTCGCGCGCCAGCCCGACAGCGGCTTGCCGAAGGGCTGCGAGGGTGGAATGGATGCCATGACAGGATGGGAAAGTATTCTGGTTGCGGAAGGTAAAGGCGGCAAGCCTGCATACTACCCGCCATCGACCCGAACCAATGCTGCGCAGGCTGAGAAACCCTTGATCCACACCTGATCTGCGTCCGGCATGGTGCGGCGGAGCGGGAACTTGCGCAGATGCGGCGCGGCCTAACTTCCTTCCTGACGAAGGAGAGCGGCATGCTTGAGGTGGCAGCCAGACACGGGGATGCAAGAGCGCGGCCGCCGGTCGCCGATGTGGGCCGTGTGCTCGGTTGGGCGAGTGTCGGCCTCGGTATCGCTGCCCTGCTGAAACCGCGCGCGATCGGTCACACAGCCGGACTGCATGTCAATCCACGTACGACCCGAGTGCTGCGCACCATCGGCTTGCGTGAGCTGAGCATCGGTGTCGGTCTGCTCTGGCAGCCGCAGAATGCGGGCTGGCTGTGGGCGCGTGCGGCCGGTGATGCGCTCGATCTCGGCCTGCTGGCCATGGCAGGCCGCCACCGCCGCAGCGACCACATCGCGATCACGTCGGCGCTGGTCGCCGGCATCACAGTGCTGGACCTGCTGGTAGCGTGGGAGCGGCAAAGCATGAGGCATGCCGGCACCGACGCCAGACTGACGACACCCGGCACGCTGCATGTCAGACAGTCCCTGAACATCAACCGCCCGCCTGAAGCGTGTTATCGCTTCTGGCGCGATTTCGCGAATTTTCCGAATTTCATGCAGCACGTGGAAGAAGTGCGCATGATCGACGCGACACGGTCACACTGGAAGGTGCACGCACCGCTCGGCCGTCAGGTCGAATGGACCGCCGAACTGACCAGTGACGTACCATCGCAGCAGTTGGGCTGGCGCACCCTCGAAGGCGCCGACATCGCCCATGCCGGCGTAGTGCGCTTCGCGCCGGCCACCGGCGGGCGTGGCACGCGCGTGCAGGTTGACCTGAACTATGCCGCACCTCTCGGCAAAACCGGCACACGGATTGCACAGCTGCTCGGCGAAGAACCCTCGCTTCAGGTTGCGCAGGATCTGCGTCGCTTCAAACAGCTGATCGAGACCGGCGAGATTCCGACCACGACCGGCCAGCCAGCGGGTCGTCGCAGTATGCTGATGCGAGCGCTACAACCGGAGCGTCCACCGGTAATGCAGGAGCGCGCCGAATGAAGGCCAATGTCTGGCACGGAAAGCACGACATGCGGGTTGAGACCGTTCCCGACCCGCACATCCTGAACCCGCGCGATGCGATCGTGAAGATCACGTCGACCGCCATCTGCGGGTCTGACCTGCATCTGTACGACGGCTTTGTGCCGACGATGCAGGCCGGCGACATTCTCGGCCATGAGTTCATGGGTGAAGTTGTCGACACCGGGCCGGAGGTGCGCAAGCTGCGCGTCGGCGACCGCGTAGTGGTGCCCTTTACCATCGCCTGCGGCAGCTGTTTCTTCTGCGAGCAGCAGCAATACTCGCTGTGCGACAACTCGAATCCAAACGCCTCGATGGCTGAAAAAATGTGGGGCCATGCGCCAGCTGGCATCTTCGGCTATTCCCACCTGACCGGCGGCTATGCCGGCGGGCAGGCGCAATATGCGCGCGTTCCCTATGCAGACATTGGCCCGCTGAAAATTGATGACAGCCTCGACGACGAGCAGGTGCTGTTCCTGTCCGATGTCCTGCCAACCGGCTGGATGGCCGCGGAAAACTGCAATATTCAGCCGGGCGACACCGTGGCCGTCTGGGGCTGCGGTCCGGTCGGACAATTCGCCATACAGAGCGCCTATCTGCTTGGCGCAGAGCGGGTGATCGCGATCGACCGCTTTCCTGAACGATTGCAGATGGCCACCGACTGGTCGCATGCCGAGACACTCGACTACACGGCCTGCGACGTAGCCGAAGCGCTGCGTGACATGACCGGCGGACGCGGTCCGGATGCATGCATCGATGCCGTCGGCATGGAAGCCCATGGCAAGAATATCGATGCGACCTATGATCGCATCAAGCAGATGATGCGCATCGAGAGCGACCGGCCGCTGGTGCTGAGACAAGTGCTGCGCGCTTGCCGCAACGGCGGCACGGTATCGGTACCCGGTGTGTATGGTGGCGTGGTGGACAAGCTGCCATTCGGCTCACTGATGAATCGCTCGCTGACGCTCAAAACCGGCCAGACCCATGTGCAGCGCTACATGCAGCCGCTGCTCGAGCGCATCCGCCGTGGCGACCTCGATCCAGAGCGGCTGATCACGCATCGAATGCCGCTCGACGATGCACCACAGGCCTACCGGATGTTCCGCGACAAGCAGGACGGCTGCGTGAAGGTGGTGCTGAAGCCCTGGCTGCACTAACGCGGCCACCAAAAGCCAGGGCCGCCCGAAGGCGGCCCTGGCGGCTCTGGCGTTGCTCAGTCCGGAACCGGCGCCCGGAACCAAACTCTGACTTGAACTCCGATTCGAACTCAGATTCGTATTCAGGTAGTGCTCACGCCCCGTTCGGGTCGGGAGCCCGGTCAGAAGCCATACTTCAGGCCAATCGTCCAGGCATCGACTTTCAGCTCATCGAGCACTTTCCCGAAATACTGGTACTCCACGGTCGCGGCGATTTGCTTGGTGAAGTTGAAGGCGGCACCGATACCGACCATCGGCTTGACCTTGGTCTCGCTGTCGCTGCCGCTGACATTGTTTGCCGGCGTAGCCGTATCGACAGAAGAAAATTTCGCCTTGGTGTAGTTCGCCGACAAACCCAGTTTGCCGAACAGCGAGAAGTTCTCATGCAGGGGCAACGTGCCAACGGCAGCCGCATACACCGCTTGCGTATGCAGCGACGATTCCTGCTTGACGGTGCCCGCTGTTTCCGAACCCGACCATTTGCCAAAGTTCATATAGCCGATCTCGTAACCCCAGTTCTCCGACAGCGACTGGCCGAACGCGACAGAGAAGCCTGTCTTGTCTGCATCTGCGCCGTCCACTTTGTAATGTCCCTGGCCGACACCGAATTTCACATAGCTTTCCTGCGCCTGCGCAATCCACGGCGCACTGAGTGCTGCAACGACGAGCACTGCCGACAATGATTTTTTCATCTGGTTTTCCGTTCAATGATTGGGAGAATCGATTCCACCGCCCCAGCCGGGACAGCGGCCGAAATTCTATTGAGCTGACAACGGATTCCACACCAGGGAGTTGCAGGAAAATGACGGGGTTAGCAGTAGCGAGCGGCAAGTGCAAACATAATGCGGGAAATCCACGGACCTACCGCGTCAATCCGGCGGAGCCTGGGCCGCCATGCGTTACATCAGTACGCGTCTTCCCAGGCGATCGACAATCGCGCCGCGCACTGGATCAGGCCGACCATGCTGTAGGTCTGTGGAAAATTTCCCCACATCTCCCGGCCGTCGAGTGAGACATCCTCGGACATCAGCCCGAGATGATTACGGCGCGACAGCACACGCTCGAAGATTTGCCGCGCGCGCCCTGTCTCGCCGGTGCGCGCGAGCGCAAGAATCCACCACAACGTGCAGACGGTGAACGCGGCGTCGGGCAGACCAAAATCATCGGATTCGTCATAGCGCAGCAGAAAGTCCCCGCGCTGCAGTCGCCGCTCGACCATGCGCAGCGTGCCGATAAAGCGCGGATCATCAGGCGCGAGAAACTGAAACTCACCCATCAGCAGCAGGCTGGCATCGAGTCGGTCGCCGCCGAAGGTCGAGACGAAACTACCGAGCGCCGGATTCCATGCATTTTTCACGATCGCTTGCCGGATGGTCTCGGCTTCGGTGGCCCAGCGGCGCGCGCTGTGGGGCAGCCTCAGCCGCATCGCAATCGACGACAGCCGGTCGCACGCGGCCCAGCACATCAGCACCGAGAACGTATGCACGCGGCGTGTGCCGCGTAACTCCCAGATGCCGGCATCAGGTTGCAGCGCGCAACGCACCGCCTGCTCGCCAAGCCGCTCGAGGTCCGTGAACATGTGCCGGCCCGCCGGCCGCTCGAGCCGGCTGTCGAAGAAGGCATGCGTGCTGGCCAGCACAGCTGCGCCAAATACGTCGTTCTGCACCTGGCTCCAGGCGAGGTTGCCGACCCGCACGGGCCCCATGCCGCGGTAGCCATCGAGCGCCGGGGCAATCCACTCATCGAGGGCCGTCTCGCGCCGGATGCCATAAACCGGCTGCAGCGGCATGTCACGCGAGTCGGCGATGATGTTGAGGATGTATTCGAGATAGTGCTGCATCGTCGCCGTCACGCCGAGCTGGTTCAGCGCATTGACGACGAAGTAGGCATCGCGCAGCCAGCAGTAACGGTAATCCCAGTTGCGGCCGCTGTGCGGTGACTCGGGAATCGACGTGGTCACGGCCGCAATGATCGCGCCGGTGTCATCGAAGGCGTTGAGCTTGAGCGTGATGGCCGAGCGAATCACCACATCCTGCCACTCGAACGGTATCGCCAGATTGCGTACCCAGCGATGCCAGTAGGCTGAGGTCGCCTCATAGAAGCTGCGGCCCAGCTCGCGCGGTGCGCCGTCGACGGTTTCATCCGGCCCCATCAGCAGCGTCACGCTGTCATGCAGGAAGAACAGGCGCTCCTCGGTCAGCGCCGTGACCGACGCATCGGTGGTCACGCGCATCGATTGTGCCGCGCCATAGTAAGTCACATGGTGTGCGCCGCAGCGCGCCGCAGTACGCGCCTGTCCGTAGTTGATCGCCGGCCGCACGCGCAGGCCGATGCGAGGGCGGCCCGCCACGCGGCGGATCACGCGCACCAGCATCGCCGGCGCGAACATGCGGCCATGCAGGTAAAAGCGCGGCGCGAAATCCGTGACGTCGATGACATTGCCGGCGTGATCCTGCAGCCGAGTCTGCAGGATCGCGGAATTGCGCTGGTAGAACTGGCGCACCGTGTGGCTGTCGGCGAACAGCAGGTCGATAAAGCCGAACACATCGGCGGCGCGCTTGCTCTCGTCCGAACGCAGCAGGCTGCAGCACAGCGGATTGCTGTCGAAATGCGGATAGCACCACCAGACGATGCGCGCGCTGGTGTCGATCAGGGCGCTGGTGCGCGAGTTGCCGACCAGGCCGAGGTCGAGGTTACTCATCGCGCGGCCGGCTCGCACGCCGGCACGCAGCGCAGCAGAATGTCGAGCAATACACCGATCGCTGCATGGTCGTCGATGTACCAGCGTGCGGCACTGACAGCGTCGCGCCCGACGCGCACCGAAAGTATCGCTGGCCCCGGCAGCCGGAACACATCTTCATCCGTCACATCGTCGCCGACATACAGCGCGATATCGCAGCGCGAGACACGCAGCAGCTGGCGCACCGCCTCGCCCTTGTCGCCGCGTCTGCGGGGCAGCAGGCTGAAGATGCATTTACCGGGAATGATGCGCGGCGCCGGCTGCAGCTGCGTGAACAGCTCCGACAGGCCTGCGATCGCGCGCGCAGGGTCGCGCACATGCAGATAGTGCAGTGACAGCGAATAGCGTTTGTCCTCCAGCCAGATCGCAGGATCGATGGCGGCTATGCGCGGCGCCAGCCAGTCCTTCCATTGTCTGCAGGACCTCACCAGCACGGCATGCTGGCGGCGCTCACCCGGGACGCCCTCCAGTCCGTGATTGCCGATCAGGTAATCCGGCGTAAAGCCGAGCCGTTCGCGCATGTCGGACAGAGCACGGCCGGTGACGATGCCGACCGGTACGCGCTGCTGCAAGGCCTGCAGCCGCTGCCGCACCGACGGCGGCAGCAGCACGGCGGCCGGATCGGGTGCCAGCGGCGCCAGCGTTCCGTCGAAATCGAACAGGCACAGCGGCCCACGCGCGGCGAATGTACACAAAACCTGTTCACCCGCGTCGGTCAGCAGAGCATTCATGAGGCCCGACGCAGCGCCTGCCGGCTGTGCGAATGAATCTTTTCCGTGACCCGCTGACGCCGCCGCAGCCGCGCAGCGTCCAGCAGCATCAGGCCCGCCCAGCGGTATACATTGAAGTCGCGCACGCGGCTGCGCATGCTGCGCATGCGTTCGCGCTGCTCGGCCTCGGGCATCTGTAGCGCCCGGTACAGCGCCTGCGCACCCTGCTCGATGTGGTAGGGATTGATGATCAATGCCTCGTGCAGCTCGCGTGCAGCGCCGGTGAACTGCGACAGGATCAACACACCCAGTTCATCGTCGCGCGCGGCGATGAATTCTTTCGCGACCAGATTCATGCCGTCGTGCAGGCTGGTGACCAGGCAAACGTCGGCAGCGCGGTAGCATTGCGCCAGCTGCTCTTCGTCGAAATGCTCGACGCGCAGCAGGATCGGCGGTGCGACCGGATTGGCATGCTTCTGGTTGATGGCCAGCGCGAGCTTGCGCACGCGCGCTTCGAGACTCTGGTACTCGTCCAGCGACGAACGGCTCGGCGCGGCCACCTGGAGTAGCGAGAAGCGGCCGGCCAGTTCAGGATGCGCATCCAGCATGCGCTCGACGGCCTGCAAGCGTTCGACGATGCCCTTGGTATAGTCGAGCCGGTCGACGCCGAGCGCAAGCCGGTGCAGCGCGGGCAGCTGCAGCGACCGCCGCAACGCCTGACGGGAATGCACGACGTCGAGCGGCGCCTCGGCTTCCGGCCAGGCGATCGAAATCGGGTAGGGCTCGACCTGCGTCAGCTCACCGCCATACGACACAGTCGATGCGTCATATTCGATGCGCGTCTCGAGATAACGGTCGACTGTCTCGAGAAAATTCTTGCAATGAAATGGCGTGTGGAAGCCCAGCAGCGTATTGCCCAAGAGGCCGGCGAGCAGCTCTTCCCGCCACGGACAGATGCCGAAAGACTCCGGGTTCGGCCACGGGATGTGCCAGAACATGATGATGGTGGCCTTGGGCAGCCGCTCGCGCACCATGCGCGGAAGCAGCGCGAAGTGATAGTCCTGCACCAGCACCACCGGATCATCGCCGTGCGCCTCCGCCACCACGGCATCAGCGAAGCGCTGATTGACTGCCACATACTGCTCCCAGTCCGAGGTGCGGAATACCGGCCGCACATGCGCCATATGGCATAGCGGCCATAATCCCTCATTGGAAAAGCCGTAGTAGTAGCCCTGTTCCTCGACGGCACTCAGCCAGACGCGCCGCAGCGTGTAGGCCGGCCGCTTCGGCGGTACCGACACACGATCATGCGCATCGACCGTCACACGATCGGCGGAGCCGCTGCCGTGCGCAATCCAGGTGCCGGAACAGGCGCGCATGACCGGTTCGACGGCCGTCACCAGACCGCTGGCCGGGCGGCGTACCACGATGCCGCGCTCGCTCTGCTCGTGAATGTAGGGTTCGCGGTTGGACACCACCAGCACCTGGTCGCCGGCCAATTCGTCATGCAACAACGAGCGCAACTTGTCCGGTGTCCAGGCCTGGGGCGAGTGCTGCTGCGTGCGGCGCTCGAGGTTCATCTCGTGCAGCAGCGCGCGCAGGTCACTGACCAGCGGACGAAACTCGGGTGGCGCACCGGTCATGCCGAGCGTAGCCGCATCACGCCGGACCAGTGTCTTTAATGACTGCATCCAGCCCTGCCAGCCCCAGTAGGCAATCCACGCGCCGAGCGCCGAGATGACAACAAACATCAGCAGGAAGATCGCGAACAGATAATTGCGAAATTCATCTATACGGCGCCCGATGAAACCGGTTTCCTGCGCAATCAGCAACTTGCCGAGCAGGAGTCCTTCCTGCTCCAAGGCGGCCTCCGTGACACGCAGGCGTGGCGGCGCCCGTCCGCCACAACCGAGTCCCCTGGGGTAAGCGCTACTGGCGTAGAGCAGGCGATCGGACGGGTCGCAGAAGGCAATGGCACTCACATGCGCATCGCTGACACTGCGTTCGAGCAGCGCGCGCACACCCTCCACATTCTGCTCATTGACGAGATCGACCAGCGGATCCCGCAGCGAACCCGCCAGCAACTGCGAGCGGGTATCGAGGTCGCGCAAGAACCAGCGTTGCGCCAGTTCGTCGACCAGCGGCAGCATCACGAGCGCGAAGGCGCCCAGTACAAAGGCCAGCGGAAAGATAAAACGCAGTGAAAGCTGGAATGGACGCATCGGCCTGTCGAACGGGCACCAACGATGGTCGGTCGGCACCGGATGAATAAGGCACGGCAACGAAAGGCCGCAGGGTCAATAAAGTTGACCGTCTTTCAATGCGAAGGGTTCCACGCGATCGTTTCGCGGGATCAGGACAAGCGCTAGAAGCTGCGCAGACCGTCGAGGTCGAGCACGGTCAGGCCGCGATAGTCGAGCTTCAGAAGGCCGGCACGCTCGAGCACCTGCAGCGCCTGATTGGCGCGCTGCCGCGACATGCTGCACAGATAGCCGAGCTCTTCCTGCGAAATCTGCAGCTCGGTACCGCCGGCGGGATTGAGATCGCGATTGAACAGCGACGCAATACAGCGCGCGACACGCGCATCGGCGTCGAGACTGCGGTCGACCTCCACCAGCGAGATGAACAAGCCGAGCCGGGCGTTCAACTGGTTCAGCAGGAATCGGTTGAACGCAATACTGTTGTCCAGCAGCCAGTTGAAGGTGGCGCGCGGCATGAAGGCGACATGGCTGTCGCGTAACGCGACCACATCGTAGAGCCGGCCTCCCGTCTTCAGCAGCGAACCTTCGCCAAACCAGCCGCCGGCCAGCATGCCGGTGAAGGTGACCGCCTTGCCCTGCGGAGACACACTGCTCATTTTCAGCAGACCGTCGGTCACGCCCATCCAGTAATCCACCGGGTCGCCTTTGCGGCAGATATAACTGCCAGCTTCGAAAAAGCGCTCGATGGTGTCGCGCTCGACACGCGCACGCTGCTCCGGCGTGAGCGCGTCGGCCCAGACGGTGCGGGCCAGCGACTCGGCCAGCGTGGGACGGGTGATTACGGTCATCGTATGCTGCGGCGCAAAATCGAAAAGTCGGGGGATTGTCTGCCGGACGACACTCGAAAATCCGGTACCTCGCTATGATTGCACGAAAACCCGGATGCTTGCGTCCGGGAAAACTATAAGAGACCCGATCCGCCGGCATCAGCCTGCCGGCGGTTTTGCATCAGGGCATCAACGACCAACGGAAAGCCATGGTGGAGACAGTTACCCGGCCGGCGGATACCTTCCCCCGGCTTTTGCTGCAGCACGCGAGTACGCGGCCGCATCGGCCTGCGTTCCGCGAGAAAGACCTCGGTATCTGGCAAACGACGACCTGGGCACAGGCCGCCGACGAGGTGCGCCGCTTTGCCTGCGGACTGACCGAGCTCGGCTTCCGGCGCGGGATGAATCTCGCGATCGTCGGTGATAACCGGCCGCGCCTGTACCTGGCGATGGCCGCCGCGCAGGCGCTCGGCGGTGTCGCCGTGCCGCTTTACCAGGATGCGCCGGCCGCCGATATGGCCTATGTGCTGGAAAACGCCAGCATTGATTTCGCGGTAGTCGAAGACCAGGAGCAGGTCGACAAGCTGCTCGAGGCGCGCGCCACAGTGCCGGGCCTGTCGCACATCATTTATGACGATCCGCGCGGCCTGCGCAATTACACGCAGTCCGGGCTGCATTCTTACGAGGGCGTGCAGGCGCTGGGCGCCGCGCACGACCGCGATCATCCGGACTTCTTTGCCAACGAGATCGCGGCTGGCCGCAACGATGACATCGCGGTAATGCTGTACACGTCCGGCACCACTGGCAAGCCGAAGGGTGTCTGTCATTCGCACCGCGCACTGATCGCCACCGGCAATACGCTGGCCGAGTTCGACGGTCTGACGGCGGACGACGATGTGCTGTGCTATCTGCCGCTGGCCTGGGTCGGCGATTTTCTGTATTCGTATGTGCTGTCACATATCGTCGGCTTCTGCCTGAACTGCCCGGAGTCGCCAGCCACCATCGGCACCGACCTGCGCGAGATTGGTCCGACCTATTATTTCGGTCCGCCGCGTGTCTATGAAAACACGCTGACTCAGGTGATGATTCGCATCGAGGATGCGAGCGCGATCAAGCGCGCGATGTTCCATTACTTCATGAAGGTGGCACGCCGCGCCGGGCTCAAACTGCTGGAGGGCAAGGGTGGCGTGTCACTGACAGACCGGCTGCTGTATGGCGTCGGCGAGCTCCTCGTCTACGGCCCGCTGAAGAATGTGCTCGGCATGTCGCGCATACGGGTCGCCTACACCGGCGGCGAGGCCATCGGCCCCGACCTGTTCGACTTCTACCGATCGATCGGCATCAACCTGAAACAGCTGTACGGCATGACCGAAACCTGCGTGACCGTGTGCATGCAGCGCTCCGGCGACGTGAAGCTCGACACGGTCGGGCAGCCCATGAAAAATGTCGAGGTCAGGATCGCCGACAGTGGTGAAGTGCTGGTGCGCTCGCCCGGCCTGATGGTCAGCTACTACCAGCGGCCTGAAGATACCGCCGAAGCGATCGATGCCGACGGCTATTTTCATACCGGCGATGCCGGCTTCTTCGATGCCGATGGCCACCTGAAGATCATCGATCGCGCGAAGGATGTGGGCCGCATGGCCGACGGCACGATGTTCGCGCCCAAGTACATCGAGAACAAACTGAAGTTCTTCCCGTTCATCAAGGAAGCCGTCGCCTTCGGCGATGGTCGCTCTACCTGCAATGCCTTCATCAACATCGACATGGAAGCGGTCGGCAACTGGGCCGAGCGGCGCAACCTGCCCTACAGCGGCTACACCGACCTGGCCAGCCAGGCAGCGGTCTACCAGCTGATCGCCGACTGCGTAGAGAAGGTCAATGCCGATCTCGCGCATGATGCGCTGCTGTCGAATTCGCAGATCCACCGCTTCCTGATCCTGCACAAGGAACTCGATCCTGATGATGACGAGCTGACCCGCACGCGCAAGGTGCGGCGCCGCTTCATTTCGGAAAAATATGCGGTGCTGATCGATGCGCTGTACGCCGGCAAGGAGCGTCAATACATCGAGACCCAGGTGAAATTCGAGGACGGGCGGCAGGGCATGATCGCCGCCGACCTGGAAATCCGCGACGTCAACACCTTTGCCAGCGCAACGCCGCCGGCCGATGCACGCAAGGCGGCATGATGGAGAACATGAATCCCAATGGCCGCAAGATCGGCGATGTCATCCTGGATCTGCGCAACATCTCGCTGGCCTTCGGCGGCGTGAAGGCGCTGACCGACATTTCATTCAATGTACGCGAGCATGAGATCCGCGCCATCATCGGTCCGAACGGCGCGGGCAAGAGTTCGATGCTGAATGTGATCAACGGCGTGTACCGGCCGCAGCAGGGCGAGATCATCTATCGCGGCGAACACCGGCGCGACATGAATACCTATGTGGCAGCCAAGAGCGGCATCGCGCGCACTTTCCAGAACATTGCGCTGTTCAAGGGCATGACCGTGCTCGACAACATCATGACCGGTCGTAACCTGAAGATGCGTTCGAACTTCCTGCTGCAGGCCTTGTACGCGGGACCGGCGCAGCGCGAAGAGATCGCACATCGCGTGAAGGTCGAGGAAGTCATCGATTTCCTCGAGATCCAGCATATCCGCAAGACGCCGGTCGGTCGGCTGCCCTATGGCCTGCAGAAGCGCGTCGAACTCGGCCGCGCACTCGCCGCCGAGCCGCAGATCCTGCTGCTCGACGAGCCGATGGCAGGCATGAACGTCGAGGAAAAGCAGGACATGTGCCGCTTCATCCTTGACGTCAACGATCAGTTCGGCACCACCATCGTGCTGATCGAGCATGACATGGGCGTGGTGATGGATATCTCCGACCGCGTGGTGGTGCTCGACTACGGCAAGAAGATCGGCGATGGCACGCCGGACGAGGTGCGCAACAACCAGGACGTGATCAATGCTTATCTGGGGGTGGCACATTGAAGCCGCAGGATCAATCAACGGGCATGGATTCCAGCGCGCGCTGGCATGACGCTTTAAAGGCAGACAGCTTTTCACACGTCGTCCCGGCGCAGGCTGGGACCCCGGCTGGCGAACGGCAGGACAGCAAATGAACCTGAACTTTTTCTTCGAAGTCCTGATCGGCGGCCTGCTGTCCGGCGTGATGTATGCGCTGGTGGCGCTTGGCTTCGTACTGATTTACAAGGCCTCCGGCGTATTCAACTTCGCGCAGGGGGCGATGCTGTTCTTCGCGGCACTGACCTGCGTGTCGCTGGCCGAGTTCGGCTGGCCGATGTGGATAGCGATCGCCGCTACGGTCGTCATCATGTATGCGCTGGGTCTCGCCATCGAGCGCGTGGTGTTGCGGCCGCTGGTGAACCAGCCGGAGATCTCGCTGTTCATGGCGACCATCGGCCTGACCTTTTTCATCGAAGGCATGGCGCAGCTGCTGTGGGGCTCGGACGTCAAGCGCCTTGATCTCGGCATCGAAGATGTGCCGCTCGAGTCGCTGCTGGAGCACTTCAACATCATGATCTCGAAGTTCGAGCTGATCGCCGCTGGCATTTGCGCATTGCTGGTCACCGGGCTCGCGTTGTTCTTCTCGCGGACCAAGGTCGGCCGTGCACTGCGCGCCGTCGCTGACGATCACCAGGCAGCACTGGCGGTCGGCATTCCGCTGCAGCAGATCTGGGGCATCGTCTGGGGCGTGGCCGGCTTTGTGGCGATGGTCGCCGGCCTGCTTTGGGGCGCGCGCAATGGCGTGCAGTTCTCGCTGACGTTTGTCGCACTGAAGGCCTTGCCGGTGCTGATCCTCGGCGGCTTCACGTCGGTGCCGGGCGCCATCGTCGGCGGCCTGATCATCGGCGCGTCGGAAAAGCTGGCCGAGGTGTATCTCGGCCCCTTTGTCGGTGGCGGCATCGAGGGCTGGTTCCCTTATGTGCTGGCGCTACTGTTCCTGCTGGTACGGCCCGAGGGGCTGTTCGGCGAAAAGATCATCCGGAGGATCTGAGCCATGCTGTACCGTGAAGCCGGACAATTCAAGTCCACCTATGCGGCCGATGGCCAGATCTTCCCGATCCGGCAGGATCGCATCGGGCTCGCCGTGCTGCTGGTGATCGCCTTCGGTGTCGTGCCCTTCTTCGCTTCGCCGTATTTTTTCTCGGCGATCCTGATTCCCTTCCTGATCTTCGCGCTGGCCGCCATCGGCCTGAATATCCTGACCGGCTATGCCGGCCAGCTGTCGCTCGGCTCAGCGGCGTTCATGGCGGTGGGCGCATTCGCGTCGTATAACTTCATGCTGCGCGTTCCCGGCATGCCCATTCTCGTCGCCTTTGCACTTGGCGGCCTGTGCGCGGCAGCAGTCGGCATCGTGTTCGGCCTGCCGTCGCTGCGCGTGCGCGGTTTTTATCTGGCGGCGTCGACACTGGCCACGCAGTTTTTCGTGGTCTGGGCGCTGACCAAGGTGCGCTGGTTCACCAACTACAGCTCGTCCGGCGTGATCACGGCACAGCAGATCGAGATTCTCGGCTATCAGTTCGACACACCGGCGGCCAAATATCTGCTGGTGCTGGCCATCATCTGCGTGCTGGCACTGGCCGCGAAAAACCTGGTGCGCTCCAACATTGGCCGCTGCTGGATGGCGGTACGCGACATGGACGTCGCCGCCGAAGTGATCGGCATCCGCCTGGTACACACCAAGCTGCTGGCGTTTGCGGTCAGCTCTTTCTACTGCGGCGTGGCTGGCGCGCTGTATGCGTATGCCTACCTCGGCACGGTGGAGCCGGAAGCCTACAGCCTGGATCTGTCGTTCCGCATTCTGTTCATGGTGATCATCGGCGGACTCGGCTCGGTGCTCGGCTCCTTCCTCGGCGCTGCGTTCATCGTGCTGCTGCCTATCGTACTGAACAACCTGGCCCACTTTGCACAGATTTCCACCGCGGTGGCGTCGAACCTGGAACTGATGGTGTTCGGCGCGCTGATCATCTTCTTCCTGATCGTCGAGCCGCACGGACTGGCGCGCCTGTGGCAGATCACGAAGGAAAAACTGCGGCTGTGGCCTTTCCCGCATTGAATCGCCGACCACATCGAGCGGACATCAAGACAACACACAGGAGGACGACATGAAATTCATCAAATCCATGCTGCTCGGCGCCGCGCTGCTGGCATCGACCAGCTTCGCGTGGGCTAACGAGCAATATGTGCCGCTGCTGTCGTATCGCGTCGGTCCTTACGGCTCGAACGGCACCTCGTTCTTTGGCGCCATGATCGATTACATGACGCTGGTGAACCAGAAGGGTGGCGTCAACGGCGTCAAGCTGACCTGGGAAGAATGCGAGACCGAATACAACGCATCCCGCGGCGTCGAATGCTACGAGCGCCTGAAGAGCCGCAACGGCGGCGCAACCATCGTCGAGCCGGTGTCGACCGGGATCGCTTACGGCATTCTCGACCGCGTCAGCAAGGACAAGATTCCGATGACCACGCTGGGCTACGGTCGCTCGGATGCTGCCAATGGCAAGGTCTTTCCCTATGTGTTCCCGCTGATCAGCACCTACTGGAATCAGGCCGGCGCGATGGTCGTTCACCTCGGCGAGAAGGCCGGCGGCATGGACAAGCTCAAGGGCAAGAAAATCGTCCATCTGTACCACGACTCCGCTTACGGCAAGGAGCCGCTGCCGGTGCTGGAGGCCGAAGCCGCCAAGTGGGGGTTTGATCTGATCAAGATCCCGGTCACGCCGCCAGGTAATGAACAGCAGTCGCAGTGGCTGCAGATCCGTCAGGCCAATCCCGACTACGTGATCATGTGGACCTTCGGCGTGATGAGCGCAGTTGGTCTGAAGACCGCGCAGCGTAACGGCTTCCCGCGCGAGAAAATTCTCGGCGTCTGGTGGGCCGGCTCCGAGGAAGACACCGAACCGGCAGGCGAGGCCGCGAAGGGCTTCTCGGCGATGAGTTTCACCACGCCAGGCGAATTCCCGCTGCTCGAAGAAATCCGTACGCAGCTGTACAAGAACGGCAAGGGCAATCTGAAGGAACTCGACCGCGTCGGCAACGTGATGTACACGCGCGGTATCGTCGCAGCCGTGCTGATGGTCGAGGCGATGCGCAATGCGCAGGCGAAGTTCGGCAAGGGCAAGCCCATCACCGGCGAGCAGATGCGCTGGGGTCTGGAAAACCTGAACGTCGATCGCGCGCGTCAGAAGGAGCTTGGTGTCGAGGACATGTTCCCGCCGGTGAAGACCTCGTGCGACGACCACGAAGGCTCGGGTGCGGTGAAGGTCGTGCAATGGGACGGCAAGAAGTGGGTCGCGCTGTCGAAGAACTGGCTGACCGGCGACAAGGCGCTGGTGCGCAAGCTGCTGGAAACCTCGTCGGCCGCGTATGCGAAAGAGAAGGGGATTACGCCGGCGTGTCTGAAGTGATTCATTGTCGCCGGCTCCCGGCCTTCGCCTGAGACTGCTCAGGCAAGCCGGAAATCTGGCGGCAAACTCAGTTCAATGAGGGGTCCCAGCTGTCGCTGGGACGTCGCATCGGGGCTGAGCGCTTCAAAACCGTCGTCCCAGCGACAGCTGGGACCCATGCATGACCCATCGGAATCTCCGGAAAGAACATGAGCCCCTCCATCCTCACCGTCAACAACATCGAGGTCATCTACGACCATGTGATCCTCGTGCTGAAAGGCGTGTCGATGTCCGTCCCGCGCGGCAAGATCGTCGCGCTGATGGGCGCGAACGGCGCCGGCAAATCGACGACGCTGAAGTCGATCTCGACGCTCTTGCGTGGCGAGCGCGGCGACGTGACCAAGGGCAGCGTCGAATTCAATGGCGAGCGTATCGACCAGCTGACGCCAAACGAACTGGTGCGGCGCGGTCTGTCGCAGGTGATGGAAGGCCGGCACTGTTTCGGACACCTGACCATCGAGGAAAATCTGCTCACTGGCGCGTACACACGCAAGCTCAGCCGCGCCGAACTGAAGGCCGAACTGGAGAAGGTCTATCACTATTTTCCGCGGCTGAAGCAGCGCCGCACGTCACAGGCAGGCTATACCTCCGGTGGCGAACAACAGATGTGCGCGATCGGTCGGGCATTAATGGCGCGGCCGTCGATGATCCTGCTGGATGAACCGTCGATGGGTCTGGCGCCGCAGATCGTCGAAGAAATCTTCGAGATCGTACAAGACCTCAACAAGACCGAGCAGGTGTCCTTCCTGCTCGCGGAACAGAACACCACCATCGCGCTGCGCTATGCGGACTTCGGCTACATCCTGGAAAACGGCCGTGTGGTGATGGAAGGCGCAGCGGCTGACCTGGCGGCCAACGAAGACGTGAAAGAGTTTTATCTCGGCGTGTCCGGCGCAGGACGCAAGAGTTTCCGGGACATGAAGTTCTACCGCCGCCGCAAGCGCTGGCTGGCCTGAGGACGTCGGTGGCCGGCCGCTGGCCGCGTTGCACCGCCTTGCCGCACGGGCGGCGCTGTCTGCTGCGGCGCGCTTTGCGATTGGCCCGCCACCAAAGCCCTCGCTTATTTCGGAGAAATGATGACTGACCTGTACGACGCTCTCGAGTCGCGCGACCCCTCCGCGCGTGAAAAGGACTTACTGTCCGCCCTGCCCGCGCTGATCGCGCGCGCCCAACAGGCGCCCGGCTGGGCTGCGATCCTGAAAGACGTGACGCCGCAGGACATCAACAGCCGCGCCGCGCTGGCGCAGCTGCCGGTCACGCGCAAATCATCGCTGAAGGAATTGCAGAAAGCCGCGCTACCCTTCGGCGGACTGACCACGACGGCACCGGGCCAGCTGTCCCGGATATTCATGTCGCCGGGACCGATTTTTGACCCGGAGGGACGCGGTGAGGATTGGTGGCGCTATGCGCGCCCCTTTCATGCGCTTGGCGCGCGCGCCGGTGACCTGATACAAAACTGCTTTGCCTATCATTTCACACCAGCTGGCCTGATGGTTGAGGGCGGCGCGGCGAAGCTCGGCTGCCCGGTGATCCCGGCGGGTATCGGGCAGACCGAGATGCAGGTGCAGGCAATGAGCCTGCTGAAGCCGAAGGTCTATGCAGGCACACCGTCGTTCCTGAAGATCATCGTCGAGAAGGCGCTGGAAATGGGCGAGGACATCACCTCACTGCAGATGGCGCTGGTGGGTGCCGAGGCGCTGCCGCCATCGCTGCGGCAGTGGCTGAACGAACATGGCGTGCCCTTCGTGCTGCAGACCTATGGCTCGGCCGATATCGGCAATATTGCCTATGAAACGCTCACCGAGGGCAAGGTCAATCCGGGCATGGTGCTCGACGAGACGCTACTGCTCGAGATCGTGCGCCCTGGCACCGGCGACCCGGTAACGGAAGGCGAGGTCGGCGAGATCGTGATCACCTCCTTCAATCCGGACTATCCGTTGGTCCGCTTCGCGACCGGCGACATGTCGGCCGTGCTGCCCGGCGTATCGCCGTGCGGTCGAACCAATACGCGGATTCGCGGCTGGATGGGCCGCGCCGACCAGACGACCAAGGTGCGCGCGATGTTTGTGCATCCCTCGCAGGTCGCCGATATCGCTCGGCGGCATCCGATCATTCACAAGGCTCGTCTGGTGGTATCCGGCGAAATGGCGAATGACGAAATGACTTTGCATTGCGAAGTCAGCGACCCCAACGGATCGCTGATCGAAATCGAGGCCATCATCGCGTCGATACGTGATGTCACCAAGTTGCGCGGCAATGTGAAGCTGGTCGCGATAGGCAGCCTGCCTAATGACGGCAAGGTCATCGAGGATGCACGCAGCTATCAGTAAGTGGATCGCACCAACTACCGCTACTACCGCTACTACCGCTGACAGAACGCCGATCGCCCGGCTACGCACCGCCAGCAGCGATTTGTCAGGGGCGTTCTGTTACAGGCACTAATTCGATCGCCGCACTAAACCCCTACGGCGATTGAGCATCTTCAAGCATCCGTGGCAAGCCGACACGATCGCTGGGCCCACCCATCCTGGGTAGCTCCCGATCGCACGGCCTTGTTCATTGAAAGGATTCATGATGCTTGGACTCGTCACCCGCCCCCGCCGTCTGCAGGCGCCCTCCGTGGCCACCGAAAGCCACCTCCGCCCACTGTCTTCTCCGCGCCTGCGCCAGCGAACGCCAGCCAGCTCACCAGCCGGCTGGAGCAACACCCGGCGGGCAACGTATTACTTCGACGCGACCTGGCATACCGCGCAGACCTTGCGGCGACTGGTGCGCGCGAACCGTACCGGCGGCGAGCTGGGCCTGCGCCCGCCCCCCGAACTGCTGTCTCAGGCAGTACAGGCGCTGCTGCATTCAATCTGCCCCGGCCTGGTCGATGACCAGGAAAGCCAGCATTGCTTCAACCAGTTGCTGCGCGCGCACCTGACTGGTCTCGAGCCAGCAGAAATCATGGAGCTCGGCGAGCTGCTGAAAGCGCAGCGCTTCGATTGTGTCGTCGCTGAAACGATCATCGATGATCCCATGATCCTGGAGTTCGGCTTTGCCAACGGGCCGCCGCATCAGCGTTCGCGCACGCTGATGTATCCGAAGGACTTGCATGAAGCGCTGGACGAAGTGCGACAGGCCGCCACCGCCGAAGTCGCCTGCCTGACTCCACCGCTGCTGTCACCCGCCCAGGCCACCGAGGCACGCGACGCGCTCGCTGCATTCGCGGCCTGCCACGCCGGCCCCGGCCTCGCGCTGGATGCGCTGGCGCATGCTGCGGGCAGCCTGGTATCGATTCTTGGCCGGCAATCTGCGCCAGTCAGTGCGGTCACAGCCAGCCCCTTGCCGCCCTCCAGTTACGTCGACTGGCAGGACGATCGGCTGGTCGTGGACGCACAGGCTTTCGCGGCATTACAGCAGACCAGCGACCGTGACCTGTGCGCATGCCTCATGCGTGACTTGCTTGAGCTATTGATCGCGCGCCGGCGATATGGCGATGGCACTGCGCTGTTGACGCTGTCTCCTGTGAAGCGTGCGCTGCTGTTTCGCGAAGTCGAACAGGTGCTGTCGTTACCGCCAACGATTGCCGACCGCACGGCGTCCGCGCGCGCAGCGGCGATCCTCAAGCGCGGCACATCATTCGGCAGCGTGCAAATCTGCCCGACGGCCGGCGTGCAGCTCGGCCATGCGTGGATTGCGCCGACGCTGTCGCTGATTCCGGACCGCAAGCTCATCGGGCGCGACATCGGTACCCGCTTCATGCGTTCAGGCTTCCGCCTCGAGCCGACGCACTGCACGATCAATGAATGGGATCAGCGCTGGCTGACAGACAAGGAAAACGAAGAGCTGTACCCGGCCGAATGCGCATGGCAGCTGCGGGTACCGGTAGACCGATCGAAGCTTCAGCAGGCCGCGGCCGAGATCATGCTGGAGTGGCGGCGCAGTGCGCTGCCCTATCGCTTCGTCGGCACGGCCCCGGGGATGCCGCCCACCGGTTGTCGCGTCACGGTCTGGCAGGCGGTACAGCGCGGCATGGATGACGATACCCGCGGCTTGTTCGCGCATTTCGTGCGCGGATTGCCGTCGCCGGAATCGCCAACCGAGCTGGCGCTGCGACTGGAGCAATTCATGGACTGGCTCACGAGCCTCGCTGCTCAGTCCTGACAGGCTGACCTATAATCGGGCAAAACAAATTATCGGAGACCCGCATGGCCTTGCCCGCCGTTCTGCAGCACCTGAGCCTTCCCGTCATCGCCTCGCCCATGTTCATCGCCAGTGGCCCGAAGCTTGTCACCGAACAGTGCAAGGCCGGCATCGTCGGCTCGTTTCCCGCACTGAACGCGCGGCCGGCGGAGATGCTCGATCAGTGGCTGACCGAGATACAGCAAGCGCTGGCAGAGCATCGCGCGGCGCATCCGGACGCCGTGATCGGTCCGATCGCAGTCAACCAGATCGTGCACCAGTCCAACGACCGGCTCGCGCATGATGTCGAGGTCTGTGTGAAGCATCAGATCCCGATCATCATCTCGTCGCTGCGCGCGCCGCCGAAAGAGATGCTGGATGCCGTACACAGCTATGGCGGCATCGTGCTGCATGACGTGATCTCGATTCGCCATGCACAGAAGGCACTCGAGGCGGGCGTCGACGGGCTGATCCTGGTGGCCGCCGGCGCCGGCGGCCATGCGGGCGGCCTGTCGCCGTTTGCGCTGGTCGGCGAAGTACGCAAGTTCTTCGACGGTCCGATCGCCTTGTCCGGTTCGATCGCCACCGGCGACGCGATTCTGGCCGCGCAGGCGATGGGCGCGGATTTCGCGTACATCGGTTCGCGCTGGCTGGCCACGCAGGAAGCCAACACCAGTGAGGGCTACCGACAGGCGATCGTCGAATCGAGCGCGGCCGATGTCGTGTATACCAACCTGTTTACCGGCGTGCATGGCAATTACCTGAAGAAGTCCATCGTCAATGCCGGTCTCGATCCGGACAATCTGCCGGAGGCGGACAAGACGGTGATGAATTTTTCCAGCAGCAGCGGCGCGAAAGCCTGGCGCGATATCTGGGGCGCCGGCCAGGGCGTCGGCCTGATGGAGGACGTGCCGACCGTCGCCGAGATGGTGACCCGGCTCAAGCGCGAATATCTGGACGCGCGCTCTCGCGTGATGGCCAGCCACTACCCGAAATAAGCGCTGCGAACCCAAGCTCACTGATCCAGTGATGCCCGTTGCGGCGCCACACTACCCGCCGCACGGATCCGAAACGTTCAACACCCGCACGCCATGAAAAAAGCCTATGTCGTCGCCGAGGTCGAGGTTCACGACCCGGAAAATTATGCACAGGAGTACAGCCAATTTACGCTGCAAACCTTCGAGCCGTATGGCGGGCGCGTGCTCACGCGTGGCGGACTGCGCGAGCAGCTCGAGGGGGAGGACGAACAGCATCACGCCGGGCTGCGCACGGTGATCGTGGAATTTCCCTCGCTGCAGCAAGCACGCGACTGGTACAGCTCGCCGGCCTATACAAGACTGCGCGAGATCCGGCAGAAATTTTCAGCCGGGCGCTTTTACATCATCGAAGGTGCGTAACGCTATCGCGGCGACGCAGTTTTTTCTACGAACCGGGCGACTCTCATGCGCAAACCGCTGAACCTGCTGCTAACGTTGTTGATAGTCATCGTGGTCGCCTTGGGCGCTTATACCTGGCTGGCGCTGAACTGGTCGTACTCGGCCGGCGAACGCGCCGGGCTGCTGCAGAAATTTTCAAAAAAGGGTTGGCTGTGCAAAACCTGGGAAGGCGAACTGCTGCTGACCAGCATGCCAGGCGCCATACCGGAAAAGTTTGAATTTTCGGTGCGCGACGAAAGCATCGTTGACGCGCTGAACCGCAGCGCGGGCCGCAGGGTGATCCTGACCTATGAACAGCACAAGGGCCTGCCAAGCTCGTGCTTCGGCGATACCGAATATTTCGTGACCAGCGTGATGCCGTTCAAAGAGCAGCCCTGATACTCAGCGCCTGCCGGGCTCCATCGTTAGGCGTAGAACGGCACCCAGGCTCTCGGCAATTCATGGCATCAGATTCGTGACACTTGCGTCGGATTTTCCTTGTGGTTCTATCGGTCTAATGGTTTTCTGCACGGAGGCTTCGCATGAAAACCGACGGCAATCCTTTTCAGGTCAGCACGCACCGGCCGCAGCGCAAAAATGCGTTGCCGAGGTTGCCGCATGAGCGCGACGAATCCGATGACAGTCAGCAAAGCGATCCGCGCGACGATATCCGGCAAGCGTATGAGGACATCATGTCCGGACAGCAGGACACCGATCTGCGCGAAGGTCGGGGCGTGGAGGAAGTGGTGAAGGATCTGCTGCGCGACAGGGCGAGCAGGCGCTGATGCCTGTCCGGAACGTGGCTGGTCGATCCGCACCTGACGAAGCCGACGCTGGACGAGCTTTCAGCGACTGCCCTCGACATTCACGACGAACTGTTCATCGACAGCCAGTGCTCCGGCACGCCGTAATTGCGTGATCGCCCAATGCGCGAGATGGATCAGCCCATAGTTCATGTAACGACGATTGGCGGCGGTGACCAGCGGTATACCGGCCAGCAGCGCCGGCACATCGGTCAGGCGAATTTTCTGTCGCTCCATCAGCAGAAACTTCAGCAGGACCTTGATGCCGTTCTGCGCGTTGCGTATCGGATCGGCCTCGAGATAAGCGATCCGTGAATAGGCCTCACTGAGCGCCGCCTTCACATCGGTGAAGGGCCTGCCGTGGCCGGGGATCACGATCCGGGGCTGCAGGTCATCGATCATGTCCAGCGTGGCGCGCGTCTCCTGGAAGCCACCCCAGCCATCGAGCGCCGGAAAGACGACGCCAAAGCCTTTTTCCCACAGCGCGTCGGCAGAAATCAGGATGCCGTGCGCTTCGTTGTACAACAGCAGCGAGTACGGATGATGCCCGGGTGCGTACAACGCGTGCCACGACAGGTCGCCCAGTTCGATCACATCGCCGGGCCGGACCGGCTCATCCGCACGGAACGGTTCGCAGCGCTGCCCGGTGGCAGCAAAGGTCGGCGCCATCCGCTCCCAGTCGTTGACACGATCGAACTCGGCTTCGGGGACGTGCGTGCGCAGCTGCGGATAGTGCGCCTGCAAAATGCGGTTGCCGCCGCAATGGTCGGAATGCAGATGGGTGTTGTAGATCGCATCTAGCGGCCGGTCTTTCAGCAAGTGACGCACCAGCGCCAGCGTCTGATCCGCATGCGTGCAATAGCCGGTATCGACGATCGCGGTGCGATCCTTGCCGAGAAACAGGACATTGTTCGACGACAGCCAGCCGCGCTCGAGCACGCGCATCGATTCCGGGAAGATCATTGCTTCATCTCGTAAGCCAGCGAAATACGTGCGAACTCGGTCAGGAGTTCCTGCGTGCCGCCGTTGAATGTGTAGAACGCGGTACCCGTACGCACGACCAGTCGCGGCGGCGACAGCCAGCCAGCGCGCGGCAGGCCGATCAGCCGGGCGCCGCGTACATCGTCCCAGCGGGCTTCCTTGCCGAGCAAACCGGTCTGGCGGATGCCGTCCGCATCGATCGTCACCGTAGCATGCAGAAAACTGCGATAGGACAGCAACAGCAGAACGATCACGGCGAGCATCAGCGCCTGCGAAACGAGATCACCGCCATGGCGAAGCATGAAGCTGGCCGTATAGCCGGCCAGCCCGAAGGTGAACAGTGTCGCGATCATCTTGAACCACGGGCTGTAGGCCGGCCCCGTGACGAGGCTGGCAGGCTGATAACCCATACGCTGCATCGCCGGCTCACCCGGCCGCACGGCGCTGCAGGATCGCCAGCCAGACCTGGCGCTTGTACGGCTCCGGCGCCACGCCCCAGTCGATGATCTCGGCGATCGTACGCTGGCAGCCATTGCACAGCCCACTCGCCTCGTCCATCACGCAGATACCAATGCAGGGCGAAGGCAACGGTCCCTGATGGGTGCGCGGGTCAAAGGGTTCGGCGACTGCCATGGCCTCAGACGCCCGCACGCTGTTTTTTTTCCGCGAGCCGGACGTGGAATTTTTCCGCGTTGACGATGGTGCGCTCATGCTCGCCCTCGCTGATCTTGTCCAGTCCGTCCCAGGCTTCGACGCGAAAACGCACGCGCCGGCCATCGACCTCGACCAGCTCGCCGCGTATCGTCAGCACCATGCCGGGCGGCGTGGCCGCCAGATGCGAGAAGCTCACATGCGTGCCCAGGCTCTGCTCGACCGGCCAGTCCATATGCGGAATGATTGCCTGGGTACAGGCCAGCTCCATCAGTCCGACCATGTAGCCGGTGGCCAGCACTTCCGGCATCTGCTGTGCGAACGCCGTATGGCTGCCGAACAGCGCAGGCACGACCGAGCGCTCGGGTACCGTGGTCTGCCATTCGAAAGTGATACCGGGTTTCAGCGTCTCTTTCATTGGGCAACCTCCGCGGTGCGGCGCGCCGCGATCGCATTGCCGGCGCGGCTGGCAGCTTGCCTGCCGAGATGCCGCGAGATGAATTGTCCTGCGTCGACGACTGCATCAAGATCGACTCCCGTGTGGATGCCCAAGCCGCGCAGAAGATACAGCACATCCTCGGTTGACACGTTGCCCGTTGCACCTTTTGCATACGGGCATCCGCCGAGCCCTGCCACCGATGAATGGAAGATCGATACGCCGACTTCCAGCGCTGCATAAATATTGGCCAGCGCCTGACCATAAGTATCGTGAAAGTGACCCGCCAGCTGCTCAAGCGGATACTCGCGCGCGACCCGCTCGAATACCTGCCTCACTTTGCCTGCGGTGCCGACGCCGATCGTATCGGCGATGTCGATCTCGTCACAGCCAAGCTCGCGCATGCGCCGCACTACATCGGCCACCGCATCGGGCGCGACCTCGCCCTGGTAGGGACAACCGAGCGCGCAGCTGATGCTGCCGCGCAGCCGAATGCCATGCGCTTTCGCGGCCAGCGCCACGTCACGAAAGCGTTCGATCGATTCCGCGATCGAGCAGTTGATGTTCTTCTGCGAGAAAGCTTCCGATGCCGCACCGAAGATCACCACTTCGTCGGCGCGCGCGGCCAGCGCGGCTTCAAAACCCTTCATGTTCGGCACCAGCGCCGAATAGATCGTGCCGGGACGACGCGCGATCTGCTGCATGACCTCGGTCGACGTGGCCATCTGCGGCACCCATTTCGGTGACACGAACGACGAGGCCTCGATATTCGCAAAACCCGCCGCAGACAGCCGATCGATCAGCGCGACCTTCACATCGACCGGTATAGTTTCTTTCTCGTTCTGCAGCCCGTCGCGCGGACCCACTTCAACCACCTTGACCTTTGACGGCAATCCCATCTCAACCCTCTTCCGGAGTGAATGACAACAGCTGCGCACCCTCGGCGACCTGGTCGCCGACCGCGTACAGCAATTCTGCGACGCGCCCTTTGGCCGGCGCGCTGATCGTGTGTTCCATCTTCATCGCTTCCATGATCAACAGCGGCGCGCCCTTCTCCACTGCCGTACCGGCATCGACCAGCAGCTGAACGATCTTGCCCGGCATCGGCGCGGTCAGCCGGCCGCCCTCGGACTCATGCTCGCCGGCGTGTGCGATCGGATCACTCCAGTCGAACACCCAGTGACGGCCGGCATGGAACACATGGAAGCTGTCGCCGCTGCGCACCACACGGCCCTGCACGCGCGCGCCATCGAGCGCGAGCGTGACCTGACGCTCGTCCGTCTGTATGTCCGTCATCAGCGCTTGTGCGCCGTCGCGCAACAACTGCCAGCCGTCACGCCGATAGACCAGATCGGCGTCGATGTCGGCACCGTCGCAGCCGAAACGCAGCTTGCGCAAATAGCCGCCGGACAAGCGCCAGCCGTTCGGCGCATCCCACGGATCGTTTGACACCGTGACTGGCATCGCCAGCCGTGCCACCACCAGTGCGAGCGCCGCCAGCGGCGGTTCGCCGGCCGGCGGGAATAGCGCGGCATGGTGACGGTCGATCAGGCCGGTATCGAGGTCGGCGGTGGAAAACGGCTCGGACGCAATCAGCCGACCGAGGAAGGCAACATTGGTCGCCGGGCCGACCACCTCGAACGCCGCCAGCGCCTGCGACATGCGCGCCAGCGCCTGCGCGCGGTCCTGACCATGCACGATCAGCTTTGCGATCATCGGGTCGTAATACGGCGAGATCGCATCCCCTTCGCGCACACCGGCATCGATGCGCACATCAGCATTCTCGAACTGCAGCGCGTCCGGCATCCGCAGGTGCTGCAGCGCGCCTATCGATGGCAGGAAACCCTTCTCCGGGTTCTCTGCATAAATACGCGCCTCGATCGCATGGCCATTGATGCGCAGCTCGTCCTGCAGCAGCGGCAGCCGCTCGCCGGCGGCGACGCGCAACTGCCATTCGACGAGATCGGTACCGGTGATCATTTCCGTCACCGGATGTTCGACCTGCAGCCGTGTGTTCATCTCCATGAAGTAGAAGCTGCCGTCCTGATTCGCAATGAACTCGACCGTGCCGGCGCCGACATAGCCGACTGCTTGCGCCGCATTCACCGCCGCCTCACCCATGGCGCGCCGGCGCGCGTCGGTCATGCCGGGCGCGGGCGCTTCTTCCAGCACTTTCTGGTGACGGCGCTGCACCGAGCAATCGCGCTCGAACAGGTACACGCAGTTGCCGTGGGTGTCGGCAAACACCTGAATTTCAATATGACGCGGACGCACCAGATATTTTTCGACCAGCACACGATCGTCGCCAAAGCTGCTGATCGCCTCGCGCTTGCATGAGGCCAGCGCGGCATCGAAGTCCTCGCTGCGCTCAACGATACGCATGCCCTTGCCGCCGCCGCCGGCACTGGCCTTCAGCAGCACCGGATAGCCGATCATGTCGGCCTGTGCGCGCAGATAGGAGGTGTCCTGCTCTTCACCGTGATAGCCGGGCACCAGCGGCACATCGGCGGTTTCCATCAGCGCCTTGGCGGCCGACTTCGAGCCCATTGCGCGAATCGCCGACGCCGGCGGGCCGATGAACACGAGACCCGCCTTGGCGCAGGCGGCAGCGAAGTCTTCGTTCTCGGACAGGAAGCCATAGCCGGGATGGATGGCCTGCGCGCCGCTGCGTTTTGCAGCGTCAATGATGCGATCGGCCAGCAGGTAGCTTTCCTTGGCCGGCGCGGCGCCAATGTGCACGGACTCATCGCACAGCGCGACATGCTTGGCGTTCGCGTCCGCATCCGAGTAAACGGCAACGGTGCGTATACCGAGGCGGCGCGCGGTCGCGGCGACGCGGCAGGCGATTTCACCGCGGTTGGCGATGAGGATTTTGTTGAACATGTCTCGCTCCGGTGAATCTTGTGTTTTTGTTTGGACTACGGAAGTCGCTGGGTCCCGGCCTGCGCCGGGACGACGTTTTAAAAGCCAACTGCCCTCAAATCGTCATCCCGGCGCAGGCCGGAATCCAGTGACTTTGATTTGTCGCACTTAACTAGCAAGCATCAGACGCAGGCCTTGCCATGCCCCACATTGCTGGCATCGGCTTCATGCACAACGCTCCAGTACCGCCATCGTCGTATCCCCCAACCACGCAATCTCCTCCTGCGTCAGCACATACGGCGGCATCCAGTACACCGTCGTGCCGATCGGCCTCAGCAGTAACTCCTGCTGCAATGCCTCGCTGAAGAAGCGCCGCGAGAAACCTGACACCTGCGCCGGCTTCACGTCGAATGCACAGATCATCCCGCGCTGCCGCGCATTCATAACCGCCGGATGCGCAGCCACTTCCGCCAGCGCGTCGCCGAGGTGCCGGGCGCGCTCGCGGTTTTGCGCGATCACATCGTCGTCATCGAAAATGTCCAGCGTCGCCAGCGCCGCACGGCAGGCCAGCGGATTGCCGGTATACGAATGCGAATGCAAAAAACCACGCGCGATGTCCGGGTGATAAAAGGCCTGATACACGTCGTCGGTCGTCATCACCAGTGACAGCGGCAGATAGCCGCCGCTGATGCCTTTGGACAGGCACAGGAAGTCCGGCCAGATGCCGGCCTGCTCGCACGCAAAAAAACTACCGGTGCGGCCGCAGCCGACCGCGATCTCGTCGGCCACCAGATGCACGGCGAATTCATCACACAGCGCACGCAAGGCGCTCAGGTAAGCCGGCTCGTACATCGCGATGCCGACCGCGCACTGCACCAGCGGCTCGACGATCACCGCCGCGATCTGGCCTGCGCGCTGCTCGAATAATTGGCGCATCTGCTGCAGGGCCGGCTCGGTGCCGACCACGGCTGGCGACGCCACCACATGCGCGCGCTTGACCATTGCGCCATAGGCTTCGGTAAAGATCGGCACATCGGTGACGCCCAGCGCACCGACGGTCTCGCCGTGATAGCTGCCGGACAGGCAGACAAATTCCTGCTTCTGCTCCCGACCCATATTGCGCCAGTAATGAAAGCTCATCTTCAGCGCGATCTCGACCGCCGACGCGCCGTCGGAAGCGAAGAAGCAATGGCCCAGCGCATGGCCGGTGCTGGCGGCGAGCCGCTCGGACAGCTGCACCACCGGCTCATGCGTGAAGCCAGCCAGCATCGCATGCTCGAGCCGGTCGAGCTGATCCTTCAGCGCCGCATTGATGCGCGGATTCGCGTGGCCGAACAGATTCACCCACCACGAACTGACGCCATCCAGATAGCGCCGGCCGTCATGGTCGTACAGCCATGCGCCCTTGCCGTGGCTGAGCGCCACCAGCGGCAGCGACTCATGGTGCTGCATCTGCGTGCACGGATGCCAGACGGCGGCGAGACTGCGTGCAACCCAGTCGTGATGGCTGGCTGCGCTAGGACTTGCTGAGTGATTCATCACATCCTGAAAATGCCAAACTTCGTTTCCGGTATCGGCGCATTCAATGCGGCCGACAGTCCCAGCGCGAGTACGGTGCGGGTGTCCGCCGGATCGATCACGCCGTCGTCCCACAGTCGCGCGCTCGCATAATACGGATGACCCTGATGCTCATACTGCTCGCGTATCGGCGCCTTGAATGCGGCCTCTTCATCCGCGCTCCAGCTGCCGCCCTTCGCTTCGATGCCATCGCGCCTGACGGTCGCCAGCACGCTGGCCGCCTGCTCGCCGCCCATCACCGAGATGCGTGCGTTCGGCCACATCCACAGCATGCGCGGCGAATAGGCGCGGCCGCACATACCATAGTTGCCGGCACCAAAGCTGCCGCCGATGATCACGGTGAATTTCGGCACGGACGCGGTAGCGACCGCGGTCACCATCTTCGCGCCATGCCGCGCAATGCCTTCGTTCTCGTACTTGCGGCCGACCATGAAGCCGGTGATATTTTGCAGGAAGACCAGCGGTATCTTGCGCTGGCAGCACAACTCGATGAAGTGCGCGCCCTTGACGGCCGACTCGGAGAACAGGATGCCGTTGTTGGCGACGATACCGACTGGCATGCCGTGCAGGTGCGCGAAGCCACATACCAGCGTGCTGCCGAAGCGCGCCTTGAATTCGTCGAACTCGCTGCCGTCAACGATACGCGCAATCACTTCGCGCACATCGAAAGGCTTGCGGGTATCGGTCGGTATCACGCCATAGATCTCACGCGGATCATATTTCGGCGCGACTGGCTCTCGCAGTGCGAGCTGCTGCGGTTTCGTTCGATTGAGGTTACCGACGATGTTGCGCGCGATCGCCAGTGCATGCGTGTCGTCCTGCGCCAGATGGTCGACCACGCCGGACAGCCGCGTGTGCACATCGCCACCGCCCAGGTCTTCGGCACTGACCACCTCGCCGGTGGCCGCCTTCACCAGCGGCGGGCCGCCGAGGAAAATCGTGCCCTGATTTTTCACGATGATCGATTCATCGCTCATCGCCGGCACATACGCGCCGCCTGCCGTACAGGACCCCATCACCACTGCGATCTGCGGAATGCCCTCGGCCGACATATTGGCCTGATTGAAAAAGATGCGGCCGAAATGGTCACGGTCGGGAAAAACCTCGTCCTGATTCGGCAGATTCGCGCCGCCGGAATCGACCAGATAAATGCAGGGCAGCTTGTTCTCCTGCGCAATCTCCTGCGCGCGCAGATGCTTCTTCACCGACATCGGGTAATAAGTGCCGCCCTTGACGGTCGCGTCATTGCATACGATCACGCATTCCTGTCCCTTCACGCGGCCAATACCGGTGATCACGCCAGCCGCTGGCGCGGCATCGTGATACATGCCATAGGCGGCCAGCTGAGAAAACTCGAGAAACGGCGTGCCGGGGTCGAGCAGCTGGTTCACGCGCTCGCGCGGCAGCAACTTGCCGCGAGCGACATGCTTCTTGCGCGCCTCCTCGCCGCCGCCCTGCGCGATCCTGGAGCAATGCGCATGCAGGTCGTCGACCTGCGCCTGCATCGCGGCGGTATTGGCTGCGAACTCCGGCGAGCGGGTGTTCAGCTTCGATTCAATCACGGGCATCTGTCATGTCTCCGATTAGTCGCCTCGAACAAAGTACCGCCGGCGCTGGCGCGCTGCCGTCAGGTCGACCTGCCTGCGGCGGCGCGTCTGGCCAGCGACGCTCTGTCAAAGGCACTTATTGTTTTTCAAAGTCGCCATCGACGTAAAACCACAGGCCGTCCTCGCGCACGAAGCGGCTGGTCTCTTCCAGCCGCTGGCCTTTGCCGGCGCTGCGGCAGCGCGCGACGAAATACACGGTGCCGCGGTCGCCGTCCTGCGTCGCGTTCTTTACTTCCAGCCCCAGCCATTTCAGCGCCGGATCGGTGACGGTCTCCTGCGGCCGGGTCGATGGATGCCAGGTCGCCTTCAGATAATCCTCGGTGCCGGTCACGTAAGCGGTATAGCGCGAGCGCATCAGCTTCTCGGGCGTGTCGGCAACGGCCACCCCGGCGAGGAAGGGGCCGCAGCACGTCTGGAACTGCTTGCCGCCGCACGGGCAGGCGTCATCGCTCTTGTCGGTCTTTGCCATCGTGCTCAGGCCAGCGCGCGGCCGATGAGGATTTTCTGGATATCGCTGGTGCCTTCGTAGATCTGGCACACGCGCACATCGCGATAGATGCGCTCGACCGGGAAGTCGGCGAGATAGCCGTAGCCCCCGTGGATCTGAATCGCATCGCTGCAGACCTTCTCCGCCATCTCGGTGGCGAACAGCTTGGCCATCGCCGCTTCCTTCAGGCAGGGCAGACCGGCATCCTTCATCGCCGCCGCATGCCAGACCATCTGCCGCGCGGCCTCGAGTTGCGTGGCCATGTCGGCGAGGCGGAACTGCACCGCCTGATGCTCGAACAAGGGCTTGTCAAAACTCTGCCGGTCTTTCGCATACAGCAAGGCCGCATCGAATGCCGCGCGCGCCATGCCGACCGCCTGCGAGGCGATGCCGATACGACCACCCTCGAGTCCGGACAGCGCGATCTTGTAGCCCATGCCTTCGTCGCCGATCAGGTTCGCCGCCGGAATGCGGCAGTCCTCGAACACGAGCTGCGCGGTATCGGACGAATGCTGGCCGAGCTTGTCTTCGATGCGCGCAACGATGTAGCCGGGCGTGTTGGTCGGCACCCAGAACGCGCTGATGCCGCGCTTGCCGGCTTCCTTGTCCGTTACCGCCATCACGATGGTCACGTCGGCATGCTTGCCGCTGGTGATGAATTGCTTCACGCCGTTCAGCACATAGTGGTCGCCGTCGCGCCGCGCGGTGGTGCGCAGCGCCGACGCGTCGCTGCCGGCATGCGGCTCGGTCAGCGCGAATGCGCCAAGCATCTCGCCGCTGGCCAGGGGCCTGAGCCATTGCTCCTTCTGCGCGGCATTGGCGTAAGACATACCGATGCTGCAGACAGGGCAGTTGTTGACCGAGATGATGGTCGACGTGCCGCCATCGCCAGCGGCGATTTCCTCGAGCACCAGCGCCAGCGCGAGGTAGTCGAGACCGGCGCCGCCCTGTTCTTCGGGCACGGCAACGCCGAAGGCACCCAGCACGGCCAGCTGCTTTAGCGCATCCCGCGGGAAAGTGCTGTCACGGTCCCAGGCGGCCGCATTCGGCGCGAGCTGCTGCTGCGAAAAATCGCGCAGCGCGTCGCGGATCATTTGATGTTGTTCGGAGAGGATCATCCGGTGTACTTAATAAGTTGAAAGGATGTTCGACGATGGATCCCAGCTTGCGCTGGGATG